>Ga0101945_1000117_pt1 | contig 187167 bp, 155 predicted proteins | sample DewCreD2012metaG_2_FD_75246 | JGI IMG/M metagenome (GOLD analysis project Ga0101945, IMG submission 75246) | Hot spring sediment bacterial and archeal communities from British Columbia, Canada, to study Microbial Dark Matter (Phase II) - Dewar... ... | reverse complement strand
TGTAGTCCGCATGCCCCGGACAATCGACATGCGCGTAGTGCCGCTTCTCCGTCTCATACTCCACGTGGCTAATCGCAATCGTAATCCCCCGCGCCCGCTCCTCCGGCGCCTTGTCAATCTGCTCATACGGCTTGAAGTTCGCAAACCCCTTAAAGCTCAACACCTTCGTAATCGCCGCCGTTAACGTCGTCTTCCCATGATCAACGTGCCCAATCGTCCCTACGTTCACGTGCGGCTTCGTCCGCTCAAACCGCGGCTTGCTCATCGTCTAGCCCCTTCCTCCATCTTGCTTCCGTCCGACAATCGTTCACGCACGCGTTACCTCAGCTTGCCTTGCCGGCCTTTGCCAAGAGCTCCTGCGCCAGGCTTTCTGGCACCGGCGCATAATGGTCAAACTCCATCGTGTACGTGCCCCGACCTTGCGTCATGGAGCGCAGGTCGGTCGCATACCCGAACATCGTGGCCAGCGGCACCATAGCACGGATCACCTGTGCCCCGGCACGCATCTCCATTCCCTCAATGCGTCCGCGACGTGCATTGAGGTCACCGATCACGTCACCGGTAAACTCTTCCGGTGTCACGACCTCAACACGCATGATCGGTTCGAGAATGACCGGCTGACCGCGTCGCACACCCTCCTTAAGAGCCATCGACGCGGCGATCTTGAACGCCATCTCCGAAGAGTCCACCTCGTGGTACGAACCATCCACGAGGACCGCCTTGATGTCGATCACCGGGTAGCCAGCGACGCCACCGCTCTGCATCGCCTCACGGATACCCGCCTCGACCGCAGGAATGAACTCCTTCGGGATGACACCGCCGACAATCCGATCCTCGAAGACGAAGCCACTTCCACGCGGAAGCGGTTCGAGCTCCAACCACACGTGTCCGTACTGGCCGCGCCCACCAGTCTGCCGAACGAACCGCCCCTCCACACGCACCGGCCGCGTGATGGTCTCTTTGTACGCAACCTGCGGCCGACCGATGTTCGCAGCGACCTTGAACTCTCGCTGCATGCGGTCAACGATAACCTCAAGATGCAGCTCGCCCATTCCGGAGATGATCGTCTGCCCGCTCTCCGGATCGATCCGTACTTGGAACGTCGGATCCTCCTCGGCAAGCCGCTGCAACGCCAGTGCCAGCTTGTCTTGGTCCGCCCGCGTCTTGGGTTCGACCGCAACAGAGATGACTGGCTCCGGGAACTGGATCGGCTCCAAGAGGATGGGATGCTCAGGATCGCAAAGGGTATCACCAGTGAATGTCTTCTTCAGCCCGATGACTGCACAGATGTCACCGGCGCCGATCCACTCGACCTCCTCACGGTGGTTGGCGTGCATTCGAAGGAGGCGCGAAATCCGTTCTCGCTCCCCCTTGGTCGAGTTGTAGACGTACGAACTGCTGTGGAGTCGCCCTGAGTACACCCGGACGTAGGTCAAGCGTCCAACATGTGGATCGGACTGAATCTTGAACGCTAGCGCGGCGAATGGTGCTTCATCGTCTGCCTCGCGCGTGATTTCCTCCCCGGTTACAGGGTGCGTTCCCTTCACGGGTGGGATATCGAGCGGCGAAGGCAGGTAATCGACAATTGCATCCAGGAGCAGCTGAACTCCCTTGTTCTTCAGTGCTGATCCGCAGAGCACTGGGACAAGCTGCCCACGGATCGTCGCTGCACGCAGCGCACGCCGGAGCTCCTCTGGAGTCGGCTCCTCCCCTTCGAGGTAGCGCAGCATAAGTTCCTCGTCTGTTTCGACGATCTGCTCGATCAACTTGTGTCGCCATTCGCGCGCAACCTCGACGTACTCTGCCGGCACCTCGGTGTCCTCAATGTGCTGACCGAGGTCGTCATGGTAGATCTTGGCGCGGAACTCGATGAGATCGATGATGCCGCGGAATTCCGACTCCAGCCCGATTGGCCACTGGATTGCGACCGGGTTAGCCCGCAACCGCTCACGGATCATTTCGATCGAGCGCACATAGTTCGCGCCGACCCGGTCCAGCTTGTTGATAAAGCAGATGCGGGGCACATGGTACTTGTCGGCCTGCCGCCATACCGTCTCCGACTGGGGTTCCACGCCGTGGACACCGTCAAACACGACGACCCCCCCGTCGAGCACTCGGAGCGAGCGCTCTACCTCGACCGTGAAGTCCACGTGACCAGGCGTGTCAATGATGTTAATGCGATGGTCACGCCAGAAGCAGGTCGTCGCGGCGGCCGTGATCGTGATACCCCGCTCCCGCTCCTGGATCATCCAGTCCATCGTCGCCGTACCCTCGTGAACCTCGCCGGGACGATGGACCTTCCCGGTGTAGAACAGGATGCGTTCCGTCGTTGTCGTCTTCCCAGCGTCGATATGCGCGATGATGCCGATGTTCCGTGTGCGTTGTAAGAGCACACGCCTGGCTTCAGTCATTTGTGGCTGTACCGTACTCATCCGTCCTGACCCCTGTCTCGGTGATTGATCTTTTTCACCACCGGTAATGCGCGAAGGCACGGTTCGCCTCCGCCATCCGGTGTGTGTCGTCCCGTTTCTTGATGGTAGCTCCCGTATTGTTGGCAGCGTCAATGATCTCCGCCGCCAACTTTTCGATGAAGTTGTAGCCACTGCGGTTTCGCGCCGACTGGATGAGCCAGCGCATGGCGAGCGAGACCCGGCGATGCGGTTCAACTTGCACTGGCACCTGGTACGTGGCGCCCCCGACGCGTCGCGGCTTCACCTCGAGCAGCGGAGAAGCGTTGTGAATCGCCCGCTGGAAAACCTCAAGCGGGTGTTGCCCCGTGCGCTGGGCCACAATGTCCAACGCAGAATAGACAATCCGTTCCGCGAGTGATTTCTTGCCACGCTTCATGACCTTGTTGATGAAGCGCTGCAAGAGCTCACTCCCGTACTTCGGATCAGGTGGAATAGTCCGCCGCTCGTACTTCGGTCGCCTTGGCATCGCTCGCTGCCTCCCTATGACTGTTCCTCGTTCGGCATGATACAGACGAAGCCGGCAACCCTGGAGCCTTCTCCCGATGCCGCGCTTCGTCTGCCGACAATCGCTCAGCTTCGCACAGGCCAGCGTTCGCCGGGCCTACTGCTTGGGCTTCTTCGTCCCGTACTTGGAGCGCCCCTGCCGCCGGTTCTCGACCCCCTTGGCATCGAGTGCGCCCCGTACGATATGGTACCGAACACCCGGCAAGTCCTTCACGCGGCCCCCGCGGACGAGAACGACCGAGTGCTCTTGCAGATTGTGCCCCTCACCCGGAATATACGCCGTCACCTCAATACCGTTCGTCAGCCGGACACGAGCAATCTTGCGCAGTGCCGAGTTCGGCTTCTTTGGCGTCATTGTCCGCACCGCGATGCAGACACCGCGCTTCTGCGGATTCCCCTTTGGCACTTGGCGCAACTTGCCCGCGTTTCGACCGACACGGCTATAGATGAATTGGAGCGCAGGTGCCTTGGACTTTTTGGTCCGCTTCTCCCGGCCTTTGCGCACCAGCTGATTGATCGTCGGCACGTCGGGCCTCTCTCTCCGCCCAGCGCTGGTTCCCCAGCGCTCCCTCTACTCTGAACAATAACATACCCTCGTGACCCGAACCCGGGTCACGAGGGTAAAGTCTACAGCACTATTCCCGAACCGTCAAGCAACTTGCCGGCTGCCGAGAGGCGCTGCCCTACCACCAGCTGCACCACTCGGTTGCTCACGCGCTGGCTTTGGAATCCGCAGCCTCGTCCGGATTCCCTTGTTGCCCACCGGCCTCTGCACTCTGCGCGGGCCCCGGCAGCGGCTCTCCACCAGGGCCAAGCCCCACCGCGGCCAAGCCCGCGAGCGTCACCTCGTCAAGCGCACTCAGCGCTGCCTCGCGTCGGCGCTTCCGCTCCCAGAACCCAGAACCGGCGGGAATCAACTTGCCAATGATGACATTCTCCTTGAGACCGCGCAGGTAGTCGACCTTGCCTTGGATTGCCGCCTCGGTCAGGACTCGCGTCGTCTCCTGGAAGGAAGCCGCCGAGAGCCAGCTCTCCGTCGCAAGCGAGGCCTTGGTAATCCCCAGCAAAACTTGCTGGGCAGTTGCCGGTACACCACCCTGCGCGATGACCTCTTCGTTGATCCGCAGCAGTTGCGTCCGGTCGAGCATCTCCCCGACCAAGAGATCTGTATCTCCCGGATCGGTCACCGCGACCTTACGCAACATTTGTCGGATAATGATCTCGATGTGCCGGTCGTTGGTAACCACACCCTGTGACTTGTAAACCTTTTGTACTTCGTCCAGGATGTACCGCTGCACCACATCCCGGCCGAGTGTCGAGAGAAGCTCCTCCGGGCTGGCATTTCCATCGGTCAAAGGCTGGCCAGCAGTGACGCGGTCACCGTCGCTGACAAGCAGGTGTGCTGCCGCCGGGATCTGGTACTCCTCGCGTCGCTGCTCTTCGCGCCGGATAACGACTTCGTTCCCGTCCACGAACACTTCGCCGTCCAGCGTGGCAACGATCGGCTCTCCCTCTTGTCCTTCTGCAGGCTGAGCGAGTACCTGTCCTGCGGCGACCGACTCCCCCGTACCCACGAGAAGCACGTACCCCTCCGGCACCCGGTGTGTCTCGGTTTCGAGCCGGTCATCGTGCACCACGACCTTCCGCCCGTATTCGTCCTCAACGATCTGCACCACGCCGTCGATCTTCGCCAGGATCGCCTTCCCCTTCGGTTCTCGGGCCTCAAACAACTCCTCGACGCGCGGCAGACCGGTCGTAATGTCCTCACCGGCTACCCCACCAGTGTGGAAGGTGCGCATCGTCAACTGGGTTCCCGGCTCACCGATGCTCTGCGCGGCGATGATGCCAACTGCTTCACCGAGTTCGACGATCTGCCGCGTCGCCAGATTCCGGCCGTAGCACAGCCGGCACACCCCATAATCGGCTGTGCAGTACAGCGGCGTGCGGATCATCACTGCAGTGATCCGCTGTGCCGGATCCGGCCGCTCGAGCGAGGCAACGATCTGCGCCACAATAGGCTCGGTCAGCTCCTCGTTGCGCCGCACCAAGAGCTCCCCGGTCGCTGGATCAATCAAGTCGCGTGCCGCGACGCGCCCGAGGATGCGGTCGGCGTACGTCTCGCGATCAGGCACGTCCTCCAGCCGTACCCACATTCCGTCCTCGGTGCCGCAGTCGTCGATCGTCACTATGACGTCCTGCGCCACGTCGACGAGACGCCGCGTGAGGTACCCGGAGTCCGCCGTTCGCAGCGCAGTGTCTGCTAGACCTTTGCGAGCACCGTGCGTCGAGATGAAGTACTCCAGGACCGAGAGGCCTTCGCGGAAGTTGGAGCGGATCGGAAGCTCGATGATCTGCCCCTTTGGGTCGAGCATCAAGCCTCGCATACCGGCCATCTGGTTGATCTGGTTGATGTTCCCCTTGGCACCCGACTTACTCATCATGTAGAGGCTGTTCTGCTCGCCCAGGCTCCGCTCCACCACTTGGGCTAGCTCGTCGCGCGCCTCGTTCCAGATTGCCACCACCTCTCGGTGGCGCTCAGCGTCGGTGATGAGGCCGCGTCGGTACTGCCGCTCGACCTCAGCCACCCGCTGATCAGCGCGCGCGATGATTTCCGCCTTCTCAGGCGGAATGTGCACATCGGTCACGCCGATCGTGATTCCGCTCTTCGTGGCATAGTGGAAGCCGAGATCCTTGATGCGGTCAGCTAGTCGTGCTGTCTCGTCCGGACCGAGTCTCTGGTAGCACTCGGCAATAAGCCGCCGCAACGCTTTGCGGTCCATCAGCTCGTTCCAGAAGCCGAGTTCCTTGGGCAGAATCTCGTTGAAGAGCACTCGTCCAACGGTCGTCTCGACGAGCTGCGGGCCGCTTCCATCCACTTCCATTCGCAAGCGGATCGGCGCCTGGAGATCAACCGCACCACTCTGATAGGCCAGCACAACCTCGTCTCGGTTCGCGAAAACTTTGCCCGCCCCCTTTGCTTCCGGATTCGGGAGCGTCATCACGTAGCACCCGAGAACGATGTCCAGAGTGGGTGCGATCACTGGCTCCCCGTCCGAGGGGTCAAGGAGGTTCCGCGTGGAGAGCATGCGCTCCCGCGCCTCACGCTGCGCTGCGGCCGAGAGCGGCACATGCACCGCCATCTGGTCTCCGTCAAAGTCGGCATTGAACGCCGCACAGACCAGAGGATGCAGCTGGATCGCCGACCCTTCGATCAGCTTCACTTCAAACGCCTGGATACCCAGACGGTGCAGTGTTGGCGCTCGGTTGAGTAGGACAAGGTAGTTCTGGGTGACCTCCTCAAGGACATCCCAGACACGCGGATCCATCCGCTCCACGAGTCGCTTGGCTGCCTTAATATTGTGCGCATGCCCGTGCACCACCAGCCGCTGCATCACAAACGGCTTGAAAAGCTCGAGCGCCATCCGCTTCGGCAAACCGCACTGGTGCAACTTCAGGTCTGGGCCTACCACAATCACCGAGCGGCCCGAGTAGTCTACTCGCTTGCCCAGGAGGTTCTGGCGGAAGCGCCCCTGCTTCCCCTTCAGCATGTCCGAGAGACTCTTGAGCTTGTGCTTGCTCGTCCCGGACACGACACGCCCACGGCGGCCATTATCAATGAGCGCGTCGACCGCCTCCTGCAGCATGCGCTTCTCGTTTCGAATGATGATGTCCGGCGCTCCCAACTCGATCAGCCGCTTGAGCCGGTTGTTCCGGTTAATGACCCGCCGATAGAGATCGTTGAGGTCCGACGTTGCGAATCGACCTCCGTCAAGCTGCACCATCGGACGGAGATCTGGCGGGATGACCGGGAGCACGGTCAAGAGCATCCATTCCGGCCGATTCCCGCTCTTCCGGAGTGCCTCAACGAGGCGCAACCGCTTGGCGATCCGCTTCTGTCGCTGCCCCGTCGCCTGCGCCATTTCGGCTCGTAGCTGCGCGGAGAGCTGGTCGAGATCCATACGCGAGACGACCTCGTAGACCGCTTCCGCCCCCATCTTGGCCTCGAAAACCCCTGGGGCGATATCCGTGAGCTCCCGGTACTGCTGCTCGGTGAGTACCTGCAACTCATGGATCTCCTGCACTTGCCGGATCAGTTCGTCAGCTTCCGCGCGTAGATCCGCCTTCTGCCGCTCGATTTCGTTCTGGAAGGTTGCGAGTTGCTCGGTTAGCCGGGCAACCAGAAGATCCTGCTCAGCCTCGACGAGCGCTTGCTCGCCGGTCACTGTGCTGCGCCCGGTGCGTTCGGCCTCCTCAACCGCTTCCTGCTCGGCCTCGTCCAGCGCGGAGAGATGTGCTTCAGTGATCCTTTCTCCAGCGCCAACGATCAGTCGACCGGCGAAGGTAATATCTGCTTCGGCCTCCTGACCAAGCAGGTGCTGGAGCTGCTCGCGCACCTCAGCCGCTTGCCGCCGCACCCGCTCGCGGGCGCTCGCGGCGCGCTCCAGCGCCTCACGCTCCAGCGCGCTGCGGCGCTCTCGCAGCGCAGCCAGCTCCGCCCCTTGCGCTTCCTCCAGTTCTCGACGCCTCGCCTCCAGCTGCCGATCGAGCTCCTCGAGCTCGGCCTGCAGCTCCTGCCGGATGTTTTCGATCAGCTCTTGTCGCTTCGCCTCGTCGACCCGTGTGACAAGGTAAGAGGCGAAGTAGAGGACTCGCTCCAGATTCCGTGGTGTGATATCGAGCAGGATCCCCAGCCGACTCGGCGTTCCCTTCACATACCAGATGTGCGCAACAGGGGACGCCAGTTCGATATGACCCATTCGTTCCCGGCGGACCTTCGACCGGGTAACTTCCACACCACACTTGTCACAGATGGTGCCCGCATATCGTTGCCGCTTGTACTTCCCACAATAGCACTCAAAGTCCTTCGTCGGCCCGAAGATCCGCTCGCAGAAGAGGCCACCATGCTCGGGCTTCAGCGTGCGGTAATTGATCGTCTCCGGCTTAGTGACCTCGCCATACGACCAGCTGCGGATCGCCTCCGGCGACGCCAGCCCGATCCGAATCGCTTCGAAGTTGTTGACGTCGACCGACTTGCGTGCGTCCCGCTGCCGTGTAACAGTGCTCATACGTCCTCACCTCTACTCGTCACTCTTCCGTGCGTTCGAAACCGCTGAGGTTGATACGGTCGAGATGCGAGAGAATCTCTCGCTCGCGACCATGATCCTCGCCGAACTCGATCGGCTCCTCGTCCTCATTGAGCACCTCGACCGAGAGACCAAGGCTCCGGAGCTCCTTCACCAGCACTTTGAAGGACTCCGGTACCCCAGCCTCCACGATCGGCTCACCTTTGACAATCGCTTCGTACGTCTTCACCCGTCCGACGACATCGTCAGACTTCACGGTCAGCATCTCTTGGAGCGTGTGGGCTGCTCCATACGCCTCAAGCGCCCACACCTCCATCTCGCCGAAGCGTTGACCACCGAACTGAGCCTTCCCACCCAGCGGCTGCTGGGTGACCAGCGAGTATGGTCCGGTCGATCGAGCGTGGATCTTGTCTTCCACAAGGTGCACAAGCTTCATCATATAGATGATGCCGACGGTCACGGGTCGATCGAATTTCTCGCCCGTTCGACCATCGTAAAGTTCGACCTTCCCGTCCTCCGGCAAACCCGCTTTGCGCAAAAGTTCGCGGATTTCTTCTTCTTTCGCTCCGTCGAAAACCGGGCTCGCCACCTTAATACCAAGGGTATGCGCTGCCCAGCCGAGATGGGTCTCGAGAATCTGTCCGAGATTCATCCGCGACGGCACACCGATCGGATTCAGGATGATGTCGACCGGTGTTCCGTCCGGGAGGTAGGGCATGTCTTCGATCGGCACGATTCGCGAGACAACCCCCTTGTTCCCGTGCCGACCCGCCATCTTGTCGCCCTCGGAAATCTTGCGCTTCTGGGCGATCAAGACACGCACCATCTCGTTGACACCGGCCGGGAGCTCCACCCCATTCTCGTCATCACGCCGGAACCGCTTCACATCGATGACGATGCCGTGCACACCGTGCGGCACCCGGAGACTGGTGTCTTTCACATCGCGCGCCCGCTCACCAAAGATGGCCCGCAAGAGACGCTCCTCGGCCGAGAGTTCCGTCTCACCCCGCGGGGTGACCTTGCCGACAAGGATATCGTTCGGTCGGACCTCCGCTCCGATCCGGATGATTCCGTCGGCATCCAGATTGCGCAAACTGTCCTCGCCGACATTCGGAATGTCTCGCGTTATCTCCTCAGGTCCGAGCTTGGTGTCGCGGGCTTCGCATTCGTACTTTTCAATGTGGATCGAGGTGTACACGTCCTCGCGGACGAGACGCTCGCTAATGAGCACCGCGTCCTCGAAGTTTCCACCCTCCCAAGACATGAAGGCCACAAGGACGTTTTGCCCAAGCGCCAACTCACCGTTCTCAGTGCTCGAGCTATCAGCAATCACATCGCCCGCTTCGACACGCTGGCCCTTTTGCACGATCGGGCGCTGGTTGATGCACGTGTCCTGATTGGAGCGAACGAACTTGCGGAGCTCGTAGACCCGCTCATTCCCGTCGTCCTCGAGCACCACAATACGGCGAGCGGTCACCGACTTGACGATGCCACCCTTCTGGGCAACAACTACTTGGCCCGAATCACGTGCCGCCTGGTACTCAACACCCGTGCCAACGATCGGAGCGCGCGGGCGGAGCAGCGGCACCGCTTGCCGCTGCATGTTCGCACCCATCAGCGCGCGGTTCGCATCGTCATGCTCCAGGAACGGAATCAGCGCCGCCGAGACAGAAACGACCTGCTTCGGCGACACGTCCATATAGTCGATCTTCTCCGGTACCTCAAGAACAAACTTGCCAGCGCGCCGAGCCTCGACCCGGCTCGCGACGAACCGCATCCCTTCGTCGAGCGGTGTGTTCGCTTGCGCAATCGTGTAGTGCTCTTCCTGATCGGCCGTCAGGTAATCCACTTCGTCACTCACGAAGGGGACGACGTCCACGCGTGTGACACCCGCCGCGACCAGGCGATCCCGAAGCTCGGCATCAACCATCGTCCCGCGCGCCGCCAACACCTCGCCAGTAGCCGGATCGACCACATCGGTCCGGATGATTTGGCCGAGCAAAAGGTCCGCCTGAGTCGGCAACTCCAGCGAGCGATACACCCGCCGGTACGGCGTCGTGATGAAGCCGTACTCGTTCACCTTGGCGTACGTCGCCAACGAGGTGATCAGCCCGATGTTCGGACCTTCTGGTGTCTCGATCGGGCAGATGCGCCCATAGTGTGAGTCGTGCACGTCACGGACCTCGAAGCCCGCACGTTCACGGTTGAGCCCGCCAGGTCCAAGGGCCGACACACGCCGCTTGTGCGTCAGCTCAGCGAGCGGATTCGTCTGATCCATGAACTGGGAGAGCTGGCTTCCCCCAAAGAACTCCCGAATCGCTGCTCGCAACGGCCGAGTGCTACTAATGAGACTGGCGGGCGTTACTGTTTCCACATCGACAATCGTCATCCGCTCCCGGATAGCCCGTTCCAGCCGTTGCAAGCCAGTGCGGAGATGGATCTGAATGAGCTCTCCCACCGTGCGCACGCGGCGGTTACCAAGATGGTCGATATCGTCAGGACGATCCAAACCCCGGTTGACGAGGATCATTGTGCGCACGACCGCCGCAAGATCTTCGGGGGTGAGCACGCGGACATCGGCTGCCGTTGACAGACCGAGCCGCTTGTTCAACTTGTACCGCCCCACCTTCCCAAGATCGTAGGTCCGTGGGTTGAAGAACAGCCGCTCGATCAGCGCCGCAGCGTTCTCCCGCGTCGGCGGATCCCCAGGTCGGAGTGTCTTGTAAATCTCCATCTGGGCCTCTTCGCGGCTCTTGGTCCGATCACGCTCGATCGTCGCCGCGATGTATCGGTGATCGGGATCCGTGTCGACATCGGCGAAGAGCTCGTAAAGTTGCTCGTCCCGACCGTAGCCGACTGCCCGCAGGAGCACCGTGACCGGAATCTTGCGCTTCCGATCGATCTTCACCGAGAGCACGTCGCGGTTGGAGGTCTCAAATTCGAGCCACGCGCCTCGGGTCGGAATGAGTTTCGCCATGCACAGTTGGCGACCAGTCGTTGGATCAGTCTCCAGCTCAAAGTACGCACCAGGAGAGCGCACAAGCTGCGAGACGACGACTCGCTCAGCTCCGTTGATGACGAAGGTGCCCGTCTCCGTCATCATCGGGAAGTCGTCGATATAAATGTCGCTCTCCTTGACTTCCCCTGTATCCCGGATCACCAGGCGCACTCGAAAATACAGGGGCGCTGCATAGGTCATGTCACGCTCGCGGCAAATGTCTGGGCTGTACCGCGGCTTCTCAAACCAGTGACGCAAAAAGTGGAGCTCGAGCTTCTGGTTGTAGTCGATGATCGGTGAGATCTCCTCAAGGAGCTCCCGCAATCCCTCTGTCTTGAACCATTCGAACGACTTGAGCTGAAGTTCGATGAGATTCGGCATCTCCAGAACGGTCGGAATCCGTGAGAAGGAAACCCGCCCAACGCCCAGATTCGACCGCACTTGCCGAATTCCGGACGATGCTGTCACGATCGCCCCTGTCGTCACGGCCATTTCGCTCTCCTTCACTGTCTCGGATTGTCACGATCCGTTCGATGCGGGGTGAAAACTGGCGACGCTATGGAATGGGGTCGTACCACCCGCGCCGCAACCAACGCTGCTGCGCAGGGAAAAACCAGAACCCGAGCAGCTCGCAGCCGCTCGGCCCACACCCTGAATCATTCCCCTGTGTGTCACGCCGCAGCATGCGCGCGCGTCACCTCTTCGCAAATGGCCAGCATACCACGACTCCCTCTGCCCGTCAAGGTCACTGCCAGTCGGACCCTTTTCCTTTATCGAGCGAGATGCAGCAAGCCAGCGTGGCGGGCTTCACCTCAGATGTGGGGTACCACATCGCACGATCTCCAGGCTCGACGATCGGCTGGCACACAGCCGATGACTGACTCAGTCTCTTGCATGATCTCTTACGGAACAAACGAGCATGCCACCGGAGAAGAGTGACACAGCGCATTCTTCCAGTTCGGCGTAGCTACGGCCAGGTGTGGCTGCACACCCCGGTGATAGAGGGCACAAGATCCCAACCACGGGTTGACTGAACCGGTTCCAGTTCTTGGCTCGTTGCGCAAAAGATGACTAGCCCGGGAGCACATTCCCCCTGGCTCCCTTCTAGGAGGCCGAGTCTTTTGGACCCGCGTCTCGAGTCCCAGTCACCGGGGCTTCCCTTAGAGAACCCCCCACATGTGCTCGCACGAGTGAAATGGGTTTACCGAACGCGATCCAGAGATGGAAGAGCAAGCCTCTGCTCGGCAAAGCGCCACAGCATGTATTCACGGATGCACTGGATCCCTCGGCAACGAAGACGGGTAGGGACGGAACCGATGAAAGCGCAGTGCCTTGCACCAAAGGGACCGGCTATGGTATAGTTCCCCACCGGAACGCGCGCCCGTAGCTCAATGGATAGAGCGTTTGCCTCCGGAGCAAAAGGTTGCAGGTTCGAGTCCTGCCGGGCGCACCACCCTGCAATGCCGAGTGCACAACGGTTATTCAGCGTCGACGTCGGATCGTCTCTGAAATCTCCCACTCGGACCGAACGAGCCGCTCACGGCGCAAGCGTACACGCACCAACCGGTACCAGAAGAAAAGCGGTCCCCAGACCACAAGTATGATCCCGATCAGCCATGCGACATGATTGAGGATTAGGTACCAGGCCGTTGACCAGTCGACGGAAAACACGAAGATAAGGAGGACCGTCCAGGTTTTGAATCCCACGACGATCCCGCCGAACCACCATGCGAGCTGACGCCAAACCGTCCTGTCCTCCATATTTTGAGTGTACTCCGTTGAATAACCTGCGACCATTGCCCTTCGCTCCCCTGATCCTGTTCGTACATCCCTGCTATACTGCGAGCGTCGCCGGGGAAGTCGAGTCGCAGAAGTCCCGTACCGGCACGCCGCCAGTCTACACGACCTTGACTCGGCTTTCCTCAGAACTCGGCTTCGACCATCGGAAGGAGTGTTGCCATGTTCCGTCGAGACTCGCGCGACCCGTTGGAGCGGCAACTTTCGCAGTTGCGCCAGCAACTTGAGCAGTCCGCATTGGAAGAACTTGCGCCTGATGAAGAGCTTCCGCCGGCTACGGTGAGTGAGCCGGCGGTGGCCGCGCCACGCACCCCAATTCGGCCAGCACCGGAGTCCATCACTCGCCCAACTGTTCCTGGTCCAGTGGATCGGAGCATGAGCGTGCTTGCTGCAAATGCGCGCTGGGAAGGAACCATCCAGACCGAAGGATCGCTGGTGATTCATGGTCACCTGCAGGGAACGGTACGAGCCGCTCATGATGTCACCATTGCCGAAGGGGCAACTGTCGATGCCGAGATCGCTGCCCAGAACGTGATTGTCCATGGCTCTGTCAGAGGACGGATAGAAGCACGCGGACGGCTGGAGATCCACCCCAGCAGTGAAGTCGTTGGTGAAGTTATCGCTCCATCCCTTATTGTGCACGAAGGAGCACGCCTGACGGGCAAGCTGAAGATGGGCTCTGGAGAAACGGACGAACGGGAGGTGACAACGGGAGGGCGCCCATGACCTACGAGCCAGTACCAGGCGTCACACGTGCAGTCGAGAGCCTGACCCTGATTGATCGCTGCACTACGGTCGAAGGAACCTTGACTTCAAGCCGTGACATCCGGATTGAGGGCGAATTGCGTGGGACACTCCGGTGCGAGGGATCGATCCAGATCGCTGAAGGCGCACGAGTCGACGCAACGGTGGAGGCAGGGGGGATCACTGTCGCAGGGACCTTGCGAGGCTCGATCGACTGCCGCGGTAAACTACACATTCTCAAGACCGGATTCGTCTCAGGGACCATCACCACGAGAACGCTGGTGATCGAGGAAGGTGGTCGCTGTGAGGGTGATCTCTCGATGCCAACGGGCGAGCCCGCGCACGCTCGACCAGCGCTAGGACGTTTCACAGCAACGACCCACGGTCCATCCGAAGAGCAAAATCCCGTGGAAAGCGAGTTAGTCGATCCCTGATCTCACCGGACGGGTATACTCCACGGTCGAACAGGCCACGGAGGGCCAATCGGATGGAGTGATGGGCCAGCGATGACAGTGGAACGCAAGTGTGGAACATGTAAATACTTTGAACCTGCACCGCTGTGGCGGAAGGGTTGGTGCCGTCACCCGCTCTTGTACGCACCGCACCAGAGTCACCTCGTGAGCGAGGATGATCTCGATTGCGATCGTGGCATGACGAATTATTGGGAACCAGCCGAGCAACCAGCACGGGAACGGCTCGAAGAGGTGACGCACGAGTACCAAATCGTGCGGCCCTCCGAGTCTGCAGGGGGGGACGGGGGAGGTGGCCGGTTCGGCACGGAACGGGAGCGAGGGTCGACGATGAGCTTCTTCCGCGAGAATCCCCCAGGACGCGAGCCTGATCAGGACGAACCGACCATCCCACCTTTTAGCAGTCGTCCAGCAGGCAGTTCACCCTTCGGTAGTGAGCGGTCGTTCACGTACCATACCGACGACCGCTATTGGACCGATTATCTCCGAATCGCAGCGCCTGTCCTCGGCGTTATCCTGATGCTCGGCTTGGCATGGTTCTGGATTAACCAGCTGCTCGGGAGAGGAGAGGAGAGCATCCCCACCCCGACCACAACACAGGTTCTCACCGGCCCTACACCGACCCCCAGCGGTACACCTGCCGGACTCATTGTTATCACACCTGGTGCCACTAACCCGACTCCCACTGTTGGCGCCTCACCGACCCCTCGCACGACGATCGGCCCTGGGGCAACCGTGGTGGTCGCGAATACCGATGGTGCTGGCGTCAACCTCCGAGCTGCTCCCAGTACGAGCGCCGATGTCATCGAGCGGCTCCCTGAGGGCACCCAACTCACAGTCGTGGGCGAGTCGGTCTCGGCAGATGGCTACGTCTGGTGGCCGGTGAAGTACAGCGACCAGAGCGGTTACGTCGTGGCTGACTATCTCCAACTCGCCCAGCCCTGAGGATCGAACTACGTGGTATACTCGGGACGCCGGCCGATGTGCCGGAACGAACACGTGCCTGGACTGCGTCCGGTGTGCCGCGATCAACATGCTCGCGGTGGACACGCAGGGTGAAGGGCACGGATGACGAACACCGGTTTGTGAGCGAAGGGGTGACGGCCGTGTCCATTGCGGAACATGAAACGGAACAGCTCCCCTTGAAGTCGCTCCTCGAAGCTGGGGTGCATTTCGGACACCAGACCAAGCGCTGGAACCCGAAAATGCGCCCGTACATCTTCGGTGAGCGCAACGGTATCCACATTATCGATCTTCGCCAGACCGCTCGGCTCTTGGCGGAAGCGGAAGCGTTCGCGCGTGACCTAGCCGCGCGAGGCGGCCTGTTCGTGTTCGTAGGGACAAAAAAGCAGGCGCAAGAAATCATCCGCAGTGAGGCCGAGCGTTGTGGGATGTACTCCGTCACCGAACGGTGGCTCGGTGGTACCCTGACCAACTTCACCACAATTCGCCAGCGACTCCGCTACATGGTGCAGCTCGAAGAAGAAGTGCGCAGCCCCACTTTTGCTGTGCTCCCTAAGAAGGAGCAGATGCGGAAGCTTCGCGAATTGTCGAAGCTCCAGCGGACCCTCGGCGGACTGCGGGGCCTCACCCGCTTGCCAGACGCCCTCTATGTCGTCGATCCGAAGCGTGAGGCAATTGCCGTCGCCGAAGCGCGGCGCCTCGGTATTCCGATTATCGCCATGGTGGATACCAACTGTGATCCCGATGTTATCGACTATGTGATCCCCGCCAACGACGATGCGATTCGCTCGATCCGTCTCATCACTTCACGGATCGCTGACGCGATCCTCGCCGGTCGCACCCAGTTCGAGTCTGCCGTCGGTGTACCGGCGGAAGCCTACCCCGAGGAGGAGTTCGCGCCGAGCTACGAGTTGTTCGACGAGGAGTACGTCGAACTGCAGGAAGAATTGGACGAGGAAGTCGAAGAAGAAGAGCACGACTCGCTCGAGGCACGCTTGCCAAAGCACAAGTACTGAACGTGGAGTGGATTGACCGGCAGGATCCTGCCGGTCAATTTGTGCCTCGAGTAGGGGATTGATGGGAAGGGGGAGTGGTGTCGATTACAACCGAAATGATCAAGGAGCTGCGCGAGCGTACCGGCGCAGGCATTATGGACGCCAAGCGGGCGCTTGAAGAAGCTGGCGGCGACATGGAACGGGCGGCCGAAATTCTGCGCCAGCAAGGGTTGGCGCGGGCTGCTCGCAAGGCTGGTCGTACCACCAGCCAAGGGCTTGTCCATGCCTACATTCATGGTGGAGGACGCATTGGAGCCCTCATCGAGGTCAACTGCGAAACCGACTTTGTCGCGCGCACAGCGGAGTTCAAGCAGCTCGTGCACGATCTGGCTATGCAAGTTGCCGCAACTGCACCGCGCTACGTATCTGCTGAAGATGTCCCAGCTGATGTGCTGGAAGCAGGAGCGCAGCAGGCTGGTTCCCGCGAGAAGTTCCTACAGCAGGTAGTCCTCTTGGCGCAACCATTCATCAAGGATCCCTCGCGCACTGTGGAGGACGTGATTAAGGAAGCCATTGCACGGCTCGGCGAGAACATCCGAGTCAGGCGTTTTGCCCGCTTCGAACTCGGTAGCGACGAGGCATGATACGGGCGACCGAACAAGGCCGAGCGTCCTATCGCCGTATCCTCCTCAAGGTCTCGGGAGAGGCCTTGATGGGAGAGGCGGGGTACGGCATCGATCCAGCGGTCGTCGCTCGTCTCGCCGAAGAGATCGCACGGGTCGCAGCACGTGGTATTCAGGTTGCCATTGTCGTCGGCGGTGGAAACATCTGGCGTGGGCTGGCTGCGAGCGCCCGGGGGATGGATCGAGCAACCGCCGACTATATGGGCATGCTGGCCACCGTCATCAATGCCCTGGCGCTGCAAGACGCACTCGAGCGCCAGGGTGTTCCGACGCGTGTCCAGACGGCAATCGAGATGCATCAGGTCGCAGAACCCTATATCCGTCGCCGCGCAATCCGCCATATGGAGAAAGGCCGCATTGTGATTCTCGCCGGCGGTACGGGCAACCCGTACTTCACAACCGATACCGCCGCAGCGTTACGAGCGGTCGAACTCAATTGTGATGTGCTCCTGATGGGTAAGTACCGCGTCGATGGGGTTTACGACGACGATCCACGGCGTAACCCCCGAGCTCGGAAGTATCGGGTCATCACCTACCAGGAGGCGCTGGAACGCAATCTCCGGGTCATGGATCAATCGGCACTGGCACTCTGTCGGGAAAATAACCTCCCGGTGATCGTCTTCGATCTGCTTACACCGGGTAACATTGAGAAAGCGGCACTGGGGCATGAGGTCGGAACGCTCGTGTGTTCGGACATGACATCCTACGCATGAAACGAGCGGTCGGTCATCGGAAGGAGCGATCGCGATGATCGACGAAATCCTCCGCGATGCTGAACAGCGGATGAAAAAGAGTATCGAACTGCTCCGGCAGGAGCTTGCTGGTATCCGTGCTGGTCGTGCGACCCCGAGCCTCCTCGAGCATCTCGAGGTGAACTACTACGGGACGCCAACACCGCTTAATCAACTGGCGACGATTAGCGCTCCCGAGGCACGGCTGCTTGTTGTCCAGGTCTGGGATCGCAACGCGGTGAGTGCCGTTGAAAAGGCGATCCGCCAGTCAGAACTCGGACTGAACCCATCGGTCGATGGCCAGACATTGCGAATTCAACTTCCACCGTTGACCGAGGAGCGCCGTCGCCAACTCGTCAAGCTCGTTCACGAGGAGGTCGAGGAAACGAAAGTCGCTATTCGCAATATTCGACGCGACGCACTCGCTGACATCAAAGAGCTCCTTAAAACAAAGCAGATCAGTGAGGACGATGAGCGGCGAGCAGAGCAACGCCTCCAAGATCTTACCAACCGGTATATCGGTGAGGCTGAAAAGCTCGGAAAGCAGAAGGAGCATGACATCCTCGAAGTCTGAGCGCTCCCCCACGAGTGACCAAAATGATCAGACCTGCGTCGGCCTGGTCCCAACCCACGTCGCCATCATCATGGATGGAAACGGTCGTTGGGCAACGCGGCGCGGCCTCCCTCGGCTTGCCGGTCACCGCGCAGGCACCGAGAATATCCGCCCAATCACCTTCAAGGCTGCGGAGCTCGGAATCCGGTATCTGACCCTGTGGGCATTCTCGACCGAAAACTGGCGCCGCCCGCGTGAAGAGGTCGAAGGGCTGATGCAGATCTTGAGCGAGGTGATTGAACGGGAAACAGAGGAACTCCACCGTCACGGAGCACAGCTTCGACACATCGGAAGCTTGGAGGGACTGTCACCAGCGCTGCAGCAGCAGATTCGGAACGCGATCGAACTCACAAAACACAATGACCGGATTGTGTTGACCATCGCCTTCAACTACGGTGGACGCGCTGAGATCGTCCACGCGATCCGGCGTATCGTGAGCGAGGGTATCCCCCCGGAGGCCATCGACGAGGCCACCGTGGAACGATATCTCTACACTGCGGGTATGCCCGAGCCGGATCTTATTATTCGCACCTCAGGGGAATTGCGAATTAGTAACTTTCTGCTGTGGCAGGCTGCCTACGCTGAATACTATTTCACGCCAACCCTTTGGCCGGATTTCACCCCTGCGGAATTCGAGGCCGCAATTCGTGATTTCCAGCGACGAGAACGTCGCTTCGGTGGATTGCGCAATCCGGTTCGATCCCACGCGGCTTCGGAACCGTGCGCCAGCGCACCCTAAGCGCAACCTTGGTCGTTGTCGTGACGCTCGTGCCGCTGGTGCTCGGCACCTGGGCATGGTTCGTCCTCATCCTCGCTGTGCTTATGCAAGGCGCACGCGAACTCGCACGTGGTTTTTCTCGCGTGACTCGTGAACCAATCCAACCGCTCAGCATCGTCCTTGCAGCCAGCATCCTGCTCATTACGGTTCAGATAACTGACTCGCGTGCCGTCATTCTGGTCGCAGCCATCAGTACTTCCCTGTTACCGATCGCCTGGCACGCCCGCACTGCCGACCACCGCGACGGGCTGCAACGAGGCGTTTTCGCATCGTTCGGTGCGTTCTATCTTGGTGCCCCTCTTTCCGCTGCCATTCTCCTGCGTTCAATCGAGGGAATTGGGCATGCCGCATGGCTCCAGCGCCTCGCAGCACTCTTGGGAACCGAACGGACCGCTCTCGGACTCGCTTGGCTCGCCTGGGCCCTTTCTGTCACTTGGCTTACCGACACCTTCGCCTACCTTGCAGGAAGCAGGTATGGACATCGAAAACTCGCTCCCCGCTTGAGCCCGGGGAAAACGTGGGAGGGAGCTGTTGCTGGGTTCTTGACCGGTCTCCTCGTCGGTATGCTCGGAGCATGGCTCTTCGGAGTGCCGCTCTCTCCGGCTGCCGGTGGAGCAGCCGGGGCGGCTATTGCAGTCTTGGCCGAACTTGGTGACCTCGCCGAATCGTTCCTGAAGCGCGGGCTGGGATTGAAGGACTTCGGCCGATCGATACCAGGACATGGTGGCGTGTTGGATCGTATTGATGCGCTCCTTGTCACCGTACCGGCCACGCTCCTGCTTGCTACACTCCTCTCCGGAGGAACACCGTGGCCCTTCGCGTGAGCATTCTTGGCTCGACCGGCTCAATCGGACGGCAGACTCTTGAAGTCGTCGCTACGCACCCTGAGCGTTTCCGCGTCGTTGCACTCGCTGCGCGCAGGAATGTCGAACTTCTTGCCGCTCAGGTCACAGCATTCCGGCCCGAACTTGTCGTCGTCGGAAACGAAAGCGATCGATCGCGAATTGAGGCACCAACGGTGCTTGTGGGCACCGAAGGTCTGATTGCTGCCGCAACGTACCCTGACGCTGACATCATCGTTATCGCGCTCGCTGGCAATAGCGGCCTACGCCCAACGCTCGCCGCCGCACACGCTGGGAAGACGATCGCTCTCGCCAATAAGGAAAGCGTCGTCTGTGCCGGCGAACTCCTCATGTCCGCGGCGCGCCAGCACGGTGCTCAGATCCGGCCGGTCGATAGTGAGCACAGCGCCCTGTGGCAGCTTCTCCAATTCCCGCACCAGCGCCAGGAGCTCGCGCGGGTGACAATCACCGCATCCGGTGGGCCGTTCCGTTTGGCGACCCGAGAGCAACTCGAGCGTGTCACCCCAGCCGATGCCCTCGCCCACCCAACCTGGCGCATGGGGCCAAAAGTGACGGTCGATTCGGCAACCTTGATGAACAAGGGACTCGAACTCATCGAGGCTCACTGGCTTTTCGATCTTCCCTACGAGCTTCTTGACGTTACGATCCATCCCCAAAGCATCGTCCACGCACTCGTCACCTTCCGCGATGGCTCCACGGTTGCTCACGCTGCGTATCCGGATATGCGCTTGCCGATCCAGTACGCGCTTCTCTATCCAGAGCGTGTACCGAGTCCGGTTCTCCCACTCGATATGTCACAAATCGGTCGATTAGAGTTCTACGCTCCCGATCCCGAGCGGTTTCCAGCCCTCCAATTGGCCCGGGAGGCCGGTCTTGCCGGTCGCACATACCCCACTGTGCTGAGTGCAGCAGACGAAGTGGCGGTCGAGGCATTCCTCGCCGGCCATCTCCGCTTCACTGACATCGTACCGGTCGTGCACTCTGTCCTTGAGCAACACCGTCCGCCCAGTGGCCCCCTTACTTTGGAAGCCATTCTCGAGGCTGACGAGTGGGCCCGTGCGGCGACAGAAGAGCGCATCTCACAGCTGACTCGAGCGCTCTAGACTGCTGCAGCACGAGCCAGTGCGAGCACAATGACTGCACGAGCTCCCGCGGTGATCAGTGCCTCGCTCGCCGCGATGACTGTCGCCCCGGTCGTAACGACGTCATCGACAAGAAGCACCGTTCCCTCGAGCGGTTGACCAACCCATGCGAAGGCCCCGGCAACGTTCTCCCATCGCGCGGCCCGATCTTGGCTCACTTGCGTCGCAGTCGCACGGAGACGCACGAGCCCCTCCTCCAGCGGCAGAGCAAGCTTGCGAGCGACTGCAGCAGCAAGCAAGGAACTCTGGTTGAACCCCCGCTCGCGCAGGCGTGTGCGATGCAACGGGATCGGCACGACACAATGCACTGCTGCGCACTGGTTACCGACCAACACGTCGGCCGAGGAAGCGAGAAGTTCTCCGAGAAACTCACCACGCCGACGCTCACCGCGATACTTGACACGGTGCAACGCCGTCCGCAGCGGCCCCTCATAGAGGTACAGCGCACGAGCCTGCACGAGAGGCGACGGCCAACTTGAACAATCAGGACAGCGATTGTGATCTGATGTCAAAGGACGATCACAACGTTGACAACGATGAGTGAACACGGAGAGCGGTCTCAGCTCACGGAAACAGCGATCGCACCACCAAACGCCTGGCCACCCGCAACCACCGCATGTCGGCGCAAAGACCGCTCGCTCTACCTTGGTAACGAGCCAGGAAATGGCTCGCGTCAGCAACGGACAATTACCTCTCGTATGGAGCGTCACTACTTTCTTGCTGGATACGCAGTATTCTGCCCGGCTCAAGGCCGTACCGGTCGATCGTCCCCACCGGCAGTTCCACTGCAACGACACTACCGCGGCAGATCGGCCCAAGACGCCAGGGTGGCACGGCCCGCCGCGCGCATCGAATCACTCCCCGCTGGTCAAGGAACAGCACGTCAATCGGGAAGCGCATGGCCAAGGTGTGAATTGCTGAGCAGGGTGACAGGACAAGCGCTTCGCCCTCTTCGAGACCGGCTCGTCCCAACAGTCCGCGCAAGCGACTCCACCAGCGGTCAGCCACCACCAGCCGCCAGGCGATTCGTACGCCAGTCTCCGGATCCACGATGGCGAAGAATTGACGCGGAGCAGTAACCACCGGGCAACTCTTTCGACTGCTACCATCTCAAGCGGAATGAGGGACGATGCCACAGGTCATGCACGTTGTGAAACAGCACCAGCGACTCCTCAGAGCACTTCTTCTACTGACCATTATCGTCGGCATCGGCTTCCCGCGAAAGGCCCTTGCCCACGCCATTTTGCTCGATGCCGAACCTAGCCCGAACGCTCTTCTCGACCAGGTTCCGATCGCTGTGACACTCAGGTTTTCCGAACCGGTCGACCCGGTTGGTGCAGGGGTGACCGTCATTGCTCCCGATGGTCGCCGCATCCAACTCGATTCTGCTAGTTCACGTTCGCGACAGGACCACACCGAGCTTCGCGTGCCACTTGAAGCGTTCACGGCCCAGGGCACGTATGTGGTGCGCTACTCGGTGCTCGGGCGTGACGGGCACCTCATTACTGGACGCTATGTTTTCTCAGTCGGCTACACCTCAGCACCTCAGGACCATGGAGACCTGAGTCGATGGGCAACCTTTCTTGGAGCTTGGGCACGCTTGCTTCATCTCCTTGCACTCGCACTCCTCTTTGGGACAGCTGCACTGTCTCTGACTGCGTATCGCCTGCCGGGAAGCTATCTCATTCGGACCTATGTCCAAAGTGTCGCCCGGCGTGGTGTGCTCCTCGCTGCGCTCGCCAGCAGCTTAATGCTCATCGCCTATGTTGGGAATCTCACAACGCTCTCCGATCCAGAGGCGTTGCGACAACTCCTCACCACACGCTCCGGTGCATTCTGGTCCGGGAGCTTCTTCCTCGCACTGTTCTGTTACGGCGTCTTGGCAGCCCCATTACCAGCATCTGTTCACCTGGCAACATGGACTGTGTGCGCCACGGCGCTGGCGCTTGGCAGGGCAGCAGCCGGCCATGCAGCCACAACGGATGTCCCCATATTGAGCATTCTCCTGGCAAGCGTTCATACAAGCGGCGCGGCCATATTGATCGGCAGCTCCCTAGCTCTCCTGTTTCTCGTTCGGAGAACACAGGACGAAGAGGATTCGATCCGCCTGACTGTCGAACAACTCACTCGCCGATTCGCACTCGCAGCGGTACCGCTCGCTGAACTCGTCACTATTAGTGGCGCCTACGCCCTCTGGACGAATGTTGCAGCGCCTGAGGACCTGTGGAATACCCCTTACGGCCGGACACTCCTGGTGAAGCTTGCCGCTGTGTTGGCATTTGCGGCGGCAACCGGCATTGTTATCCTGCGATGGCTTCGTCAGCAGCGTGCGTCACTGCAACTCCTGCGGCTCAAAGCCCTCTTCGCCTTCCTCATTTTGCCGGCAGCAACCATACTCGTGACGTTTCCTCCGACACGGTCATCGCTGCAGCCGCTTCCTGCGGCATCCACTGCCCTCACGTTAGCGCAAAATGCAGGCCCCTATCTCGTGACGCTCCGTATCGATCCCGCACAGCCTGGTACAAATCGGCTTTCGGTACACATCACCGCACCTGATGGCACGACGGTCAGTGATGCACGCGTGACGCTCGAACTCTCGACACCCGACGGACCGCGTCTCATCGAGTTGCAGCGAAGTTCACCCTTCTACGCGACCTCGGTCAACCTGATGGCAAACCTCTGGTCGATGGCAATCTACGTTCAGCGGCCGAACACCAGTGACGTTCCACCGGCACGCTTTGAGATTCCTGTCCCTGTTCCTGACAGCCGCGCGTTGCTGGAATTGGCTGATGCCGCTATGAACCGGCTACAGGCGGCCGAGGAACGCACAGAGTTGACCAGCGGCGGCCCTGTGGTCGAGACAGTGATTCGGTATCGGGCCCCGAATCGGGCAGCGTACTCGGTCGCCGCTCCTGGGAGACCAGCATCGGAAACTATCATCATTGGTGACCGACGGTATGATCGCGTCGCGGGTGGTGATTGGACGACGAGCCCTTGGCCCGGCAGCACCCCGTTCCACTGGCCGGCCTTCCGGTATGCGCAGACCGCGGAAGACGTTCGCCTTCTAGGTATTGAACCAATTGAAGGAATATCGTGCTACAAGGTCGCCTTCTACGACCCAACTAGCGAGACTCACTATCGCCTGTGGATCGGAATTGGCGACTTTCTTGTGAGGCGATACGAGATGATGGCTCCTGGACATTACATGATCGGTCGCTTCGATCGATTCGACGATCCAGAAATCGTGATCGAGGTACCACCTGTCGACCCAAACCATGCCAGTGGTGATTAGCGGAACGCTTCCACGATGCGAGGGATCGCTGGTCCCAGAATCACAACGTACATAGCCGGGAAGATCAGAAACACCATTGGGAAAATCATCTTGATCGGTGCCTTGTGCGCCAGCTCTTGGGCACGCTGTCGTCGGCGCAGACGCATTTGGTTCGCTTGGGCACGTAGCACTTGGCTGATGCTTACGCCAAGTTGATCAGCTTGGACGAGCGACGCGATGAAGACGTTCAGATCATCGACATTGACACGTTGCGCAAGGTCACGCAGCGCCTGCCGCCGCGGGACTCCCATACGCATCTCGGACAGCGTGCGCGCAAACTCCTTGGTCAACTCGTTGTCCCACTTTTCGACCACTCGTAAGAGCGCCTGATCGAAGCCCAGCCCGGCTTCAACACTGATGACCAGCAGGTCAATCGCATCCGGCAGTGCGCGCTGGATTGCACGCTTTCGCTGTGCCACCCGCCGGCTGAGCCAGGTATTGGGTAACACCCAACCGAGTATGGCCAGCGTCAGCGGCATGCCAAGACGATACAGAATCGGCCCACTTCCCGAAAGCATCGGAAACGCACCCAAACCCGCCAGCAAGAGGGCGAGGCCGAATCGGATTCCCAGGAAGGTCATAGGACGTAATGAGCCAGCCAAACCCGCCTCAACAAGACGCCGTTCCATTCGCTCCAACGATGAGCCAGGAGTGAAGCGCAAGACGATCTGCGCGAGGCGCTCGAGCATTGGATAGAGAACTCGTTGTCGGAAGGGGAACTGGAGTTCCAGGTCATCGAGCGAGGGAACGCGGTGTCCGAAATGCGCGAGGCGCTGCTCCAAAACAAGTTGGCGTCGCTGCTCCCGGACACCAAGGAGAATCAATACAATGCTTCCAAGCGCTAGAACGAGACTGATCAAAACGAGCATGATCGGCATCGTTACACCTCGATAGCCACGATACGGCGCATCACAAGGAAACCTGCGACCATGCAGATCACCGCACCGATCGGCATACAGATCCATGGCCAGGTAAAGAGACTCGTCAGATAGTCAGGATTTAACAAAAAGATCAGAACAGCTAAACCCACGGGTAACAGGGAAATAATGTAACCGGAGAGGCTTTGTTGCGCAGTAAGAACGCGAATTTCCCCCTTGATCCGCACCCGTTCGCGTATCGTCTCTCCAATCACATCAAGAATCTGCGCTAAGTTTCCACCAACTTCGTGGTTAATCGCAATTGCCGTAACCAGGAGGTCCAAATCCTCGCTGGGAACGCGCCGTAAGAGGTGCTCCAACGCCTCCTGCATCGGCACGCCGAGCCCCACCTCCCGTACTACGCGTCGAAACTCGTCGGCGATCGGTGGTGCGGACTCTCGTGCCACAAGATCCATTGTCTGAAGGAGGCTATAACCCGCCCGTAATGAATTCGCCATCAGTCCAATCGTGTCACCAAGTTGATTGACAAACTGGTGCAGTCGACGCCGAGCCCGCCACAACACGTAGTAGTGGGGCAGCAACCAACCGCCGATCGCAAAGAGCATGCCGACAAAGAGCCCGAGAATCGGTCGCGTGAGCCCGCGTCCGACAACGAAACCGAAAAAGAACGCGCCCAGGGCCACCGCCGTGCGGAGCAACAGGAATTCACCGACCGTCAGTCGGAGATCGGCACGCAGGAGATTGGTGCGGAGAGCTTCCGCAAAACCTCTCCCCTGAACGGCTCGGTCGACATGTCGAGCAATCAGGTTGGGGCCTTCGAGTGACTCGAATTCGGGCTTCTCCTCGCGCCCGGCATATCGCTCAAGACGCCGGTTGACCGCGTCTCCGCGCAAAGTGCCACGGAGACCGGCAGCGAGAAGAACCGCCGAGGCACCAGCTAATGAGATCGCGAGCACCACGAGCGGATCTCCCACCATGCCTCACCGCCCGAACCCACGGGGATAGGACACGCCAAAGATCGTTGGCGGCAAGTAGATATTGGCTACCTCGAACTTCTCGACGAACTTCGGACGAACACCCGTCGGTTTGATCCGCCCGATGACCTTCCCGTTCTCGTAACCGGTTTGCTCGAAGACAAAGATGTCCTGCAGGACGATGACATCTCCCTCCATGCCCTGAACCTCAGTGATGGCAACGATTTTGCGGGAGCCGTCCTTCAGTCTTGCCATATGGATAATAAGATCGAGAGCTGACGCAATCTGTTCGCGAATTGCGCGAACAGGCAAATCCATCCCAGCCATCAACACCATCGTCTCAAGTCGGTGAAGCGTATCGCGAGGACTATTTGAGTGGATCGTCGTCATCGAACCATCATGGCCTGTGTTCATGGCTTGGAGCATGTCGAGCGCTTCGCCGCCACGACACTCACCAACCACGATCCGATCCGGCCGCATCCGCAACGCGTTAATGACCAGGTCGCGGATCGTGACCTCGCCTTTCCCCTCGATGTTGGGAGGTCGCGATTCGAGTGTGACGACATGCTCCTGGCGGAGTTGGAGCTCTGCTGCGTTCTCGATCGTGACGATCCGCTCGTCTCCCGGGATGAACGATGAAAGGACGTTGAGTAGCGTCGTCTTCCCTGAACCCGTTCCGCCCGAAACGACAATGTTAAGTCGCGCTTCGACGCAGGCCTTCAAGAACTGGGCAATCTCCGGCGTCATCGTGCCGAAGCGGATAAGGTCGTCGACTGTCAAGGGATCGCGACTGAACTTCCGAATTGTCAAGCACGGTCCTACCAATGAAATCGGCGGAATGACAGCGTTGATTCTTGAACCGTCGGGTAACCGAGCATCGACCATTGGAGAACTCTCGTCGATCCGCCGGCCAAGCGGCGAGACGATACGGTCGATAATGCGCATGACGTGTTCGTCATCGTCGAACTGAATCGATGTCTTTTCGAGTTTCCCATTGCGTTCTACCCAAACCTGCTTCGGGCCGTTTACCATGATTTCGGTTACTGTGTCATCTTTGAGCAGGGGTTCGATCGGCCCATATCCGAGAATTTCCGCAACGATAGCTTCAAACAACCGGTGCCGCTCAATCCGGCTCAGTGCGATGCCCTCAGATTCAAGAACCGAAAGGAAGGTCTCCTCCAATGTCCGACGTACTCGTTGCTCGTCACTCAAATCCATTCGCGGATCGAGTTCGGCAATAATGCGGTTCTGGATACGCGCTTTCAGCTGCTGCACCGTGTCGTCCGTGCTTGGATGCTGACTCGGTGCACGCATTTGTGGGCGCTTCAATACCTGGGCGAGTTGTGGGGAACGAGTCGCCCCTCCGAGTTCCTGTGTCTCTGTCGTATCCGGCGAGCGATCAGTAGACAGCGGTCCCGTCTCGGTGGTATTGCCAAGTCGTCTTAGTAACGACATAGGTCACCACCTTTCTCCTCACCGGACGATGGCACTTGCACCAAATCGGGGCAAGAAGCGTCGCCGTCGCGTCGTTGCCGGCTGTTCGTTTACCTCTTTCGTCTCCAGTAAGAGATCAGCGAGACGATCAATCTCCACAACCACTCGATGCTGAGGCTGTTCCCATGCCAAGGGTGTCCCTTCGTTGATGCTGCGTATCACCGCAGCTGGATCGAAGGGAATTCGTACTCCTACCGGGAAGCGCAGACTCTGTTCGACGTCATCCGGTGACAGACCTGCGACATGATTGACTTGATTCAAGACGAGAATCAGCCGCTTGCTTTTATAACCTAATCGGTCAAGGAACTCGATGAACAGTCTTGTGTCCTTTATGGCGGTCATCTCTAGTGTAAATACCCAGACGAGGATGTCCGAGATGTCAGCGCAAGCAAGAGTGACTTCCTCGTAGCCGCCGGCTGTATCAACGATGACGAAATCGCTCCGGCTGCGGAGCTCCAATAGTGCCTCTCGGACTCGATCAGCGGTGATTTGCTCCGCCTCATCGGGATACGCGGGTGCCAGCAACACCCGGACTTGACTCGCATGCCGAGTCAGCACCTCTTCGACGAGTTCTCCATCGAGAATCCCACTGGTGCGCGCCAAATCAACCCATGACCGCTGTGGATTCAAGTTCAGCAGTACTCCTACGTCTCCGCGCATCAAATCGCAATCCACAAGCGTCACTTCTGCACCGCTTCGTCGTCGTAAGGCGATCGCGAGATTCGTCGCAAGGAACGTTCGTCCCACGCCTCCCTTGGCGCCGAGCACGGCGATAACCCGCCCGTCGCGCCCCGCCGTTTCACGCACACTCCTCTCTGGAGCTGATGGGCTGTGAATTGGAACCGAGACCGCCACACCAGGGTTCGCGAGTCGACCCACCCGGCGAACGGCCTCGACGAACTCCTCATAGCTGAATGGTTTCGTCAAGTACTCACGTGCCCCAGCGAGCATAGCCCGCCGCAACATGTCAGGATCGGGGTCGAGGGCCAGGAGAATCACTCCGATACCGGGGGCACGCGCTGTGATCGCCGCTGCAACCTCGAAACCGTCCAGGTCCGGCAAAGTCTGGTCCAGTAACACCACATGCGGCTGGAGCCGCAATGCGAGCTCGATGCCCTCCTCGCCTCTCGCTGCCTTACCGACAACGCGGAAGTCCGGTTCGAAGCTCAGCAGTCGTTCGATGTTGTCCCGACTCTCCTGAACATCGTCCACGATCAGAACGCGGATGATCGGTGCGCTGCTCACCGCGCCCCCCCACCGACCTCGACCGGTCCAGGAACCGGTAAACCATAGTCGCGAACAAGGCTGTCGTAGGTGACTCCCTCGGTTTCCACTGCCTGGTCATCACCACGAGCCCGCAACAGCACTTGATATCGGAGGTTTTGGTCCAAGAGAAACGTGATAAGTTCAGCCTGAGCCGGGTCTGCCTCCACGATTAGCAAGTCAACGGGTGGCAGTGCGGATTCACCCGTCGGTGTGGGCGTTGCTTCGGAACCGATCCCTGCAGCAACAGGCTGAACGCTCGCCGGTGCATTCCCCACCACAGACGTTCCGGCGATGACTTGGAGGACACGCAAATTCTGGACGATAATCTTCGTAACGAGCTGCCCTTCGCCAGTATCCGTTACGACCACACGCGATCCAGGCGCTCCCGGATAGGGGTAGCTCCGCCCGGTAGATGTTCCCGGTTCAGGAAGCCGAATAGCATCTTGCGCCGGACTGAAGCCTTGTCCACTGTCGACCATCTCGAGTGGTTCCGTCGGCAACACCCGCATCACATCGACCCGCCCAGCATAGACAAGGTCGATCAGATCGTTCGGTTGGAGCAAGCCACCGACCGCGTTGACACGATCAACGGGGATCGCAACAGCACGCTTCCCCGGCTGCAAGAGATTGGAGACACTTGGTGTCACGAGGTTCGCCATGAGAATGCGCTGTCCCTCAACGAGATCACCCGCCGCCACCAGCCCGACCACCTGATCAGGTTGCCGTGCCGTCCCCGGCGCAATCGATGCTGGATCAGCCTCTACAGTCTTCACGTCCTCAAGCGTCAGAACAGTCCCCGCCCGAACATCTCGCGCCGCAACCACAACCGATACCAAGGGGGTCGTAGTCGGCTCAATCGTGGCTGGTTGGCGCTGCCGCTGAAAGGCAAGCAAAGCAAGCAGCACCGCCAGACCAGCCAGGACGACTCCAGCCACCAGATAAAGTCGGCCTCCTCGCAGCATGCACCCTCCCGGCAAGGTGGCGGCAAATCCTTCCCACGACGGAAGAAACGGATCAGCTCGACCAGCTCTCAATGGGGTCGACGTACCAGGTGGCTAGTCGTTTTGGGGGAGAAGGAACCAGTCTGAATGGGGATCCTCCAAGACCGCCGTTGCGCGCGTCCGGCTACTTCGCCCCTCTGTCGCCTCGACGATCGCCAGGAGGACTGCTGGCAGTGCGGCGACAGACCGGTATACCAAATATCTCGACTCCCATCGTGGACCAAATTTCTCTTTGAAGTGGTAGAGTCCGCGAAACGAAAAGAGATGCTCAAGTGCGCGAGAGAAGCGCTCCCTCACCGGGTCCATCCCTGGCACAGGAAGCTCTACCCCAACGAGTGGCGCAAGTCCAAGTGAGAATCGCTGGTAACCTGCTTCTCGGCAGTAGTCAAGCACAGAAGCGAGCAACACTTCCATTGCCCCGTGCGGCTCAAGGCGCCGTCGCATGAGATCGATCGTGATTTCCCCATCTACGCCACTCGGGATCAAGTTCGTAAAGGCCACAACCTTCCCTGCGGCATCCCGCAGCAGCGCCACTGGAGTCGTACGGAGGTAACTTGGGGAGAACTGTCCGAGTGTGAAGTAACGCTCGCGGCGTCCCGGTACAGTCAGCCACTCGCGATTCACCTCCTCCAGCTCTCGAAGAAGTGTATCGTCCTGCGGTGGCTGCCTCACCTCGAACCGGTATCCCTGCCGCCGTAACCGCCGAACCATGTACCGGAGCTCCTTGAAGCCTGGCCGCTCGAGCGACCACTCGCCGAGATCGACGATGGCCTCTTCCCCAACTTTGAGCCACTTAAAGCCGTACGCAGCGTATCGAGGAAGAAAACGCGTCCCGACCTGGTGGAATGCCGGTTCCCAGTCATTTAGCTCACAAAAGTCAAGGAAATCCCGCAACAGACGATCAAACGCTTCTTCACCACAAGCATTGGGGTCTCCCAGAACCAGAGCCACGCCGCGCAGAGGACGATAACTGACCACGCCATCTTCATCGCGCGAGAAGTAGAATACCTTGTCTGGCCACCATTTGAAGAAATCCAATGACGAATTGCCACACCGCTCAATGAGTACCCGAGCCCGCGCTCGCTCTGCCGGATGCCCCCAGTAGCGCCAGACTACAGGCCGCCCAAGACTCCACACGGCACTCAGAAGTGCTGCCGCTGCGAGTACTCCCACGGAATCCAGGAACCAGGCACCATATCGTGTCTCCGCATGTACCGGCCATGTTCCAAGGCCAAATCCGCTCACGATCAGGATGTGAACGGCCTCCCACCATTGGTGGATAGGCGGCGCAAGTGCGTGGCGACTGAGAAGCACAAGGCCAGTGGCTCCATATGCAACGACGACGAGGATGCTGAATGCAGCAAAACTTACTCCTCGGAGTATGGAAGGAACATCCGAGCGCACCCGATAAGCGCGCCAGCGGACGACAAGTACGCTGAACGCCAAGCCGGACAGAACAAGCACGAGCAGATCCCGACGACCAAGCGCCTGCTGAACGATTGTGATTCCCGATAGCAGGACAGCGAGGAACCACCCGGTTCGCTTCAGTCGCCAAACTTGTTGTGCGACGAGGAGCGAGCCGAAGCCGAGCAGTAACTCTGTATGGCGGGAAAGTTCCCACGGCTCCAAGAGAACGGCACGTTCAAGTCCACGCGGGAACACCCGATGATGATGCGGCTCGAGTAGTCCGAAGATACTTACAAAACCCGACCAAAAGAGCAGGAGTGCAGGGAAGCGATCGACAGCCCGCCGTACAAGCGGCTCTCGCTGAAGCCATAGAGCGGTACCTGCGAGTAGTGGAGCCCAGAATTCATGGGCACGCCAGAGCAAGATGGCTGCCACTGCAACAGAACCTGGCAGACCGAGCATGTGGAGGGTCGCACTTCCAGCGAGTTCGACTGCTCCTGTACCTTGCGCGACAGGAAGGACAAAAGCGAAGAAGTAACCAAGTTGATAGGCAATCAAAACCTTGTCCCAGGAAACGGGATACCCTAACGCACGCAACGCACCCCCGAGAATCAAAACGTTCAAGAGATCAACAGCGATCGCCAAAAGAAAGACCGCGACCAATGTTCGGTGAGGGATAGCCTCTCTCACCGACAAGAGAGTGTTCACCTTCGGCCACCGCTGCACAGACGTACGGATTCGTCGCGACAACACCAGTGCACCGCCGAGAAGAAGGGCAGCCAGGAGACCAATGCCCGCAAGCAAGGCTACCGTTGACCGGAGAGCAATCGGGATAGTGTCTTGTCGGGCAACGAAGAAGAGTGTGAAGGGAGTCAAGGCAAAGAAAGAAACTGCGCCCAGGGCGCCATACAGAAGGATTGCTGTAAGGCTCGCTTCACGGCGGATTCCTTGGGTTTCCAATTGGCGTGCAAAGACGAGGGCACCAACCGCTGCACCTGCTGGAACGACACTGGACACAGCGACACGGTGGAGGTCAGCTGCGAGAACAGTCCGCAGAGGTAAGCGCCGGTCGAGGCGGGCGAGGAGAAGTTGCAGCTGCACGGCGATACTTGAGAGCACGAATCCTTGAGCCAGTACGGTGAGTAGGAGCCACCAGGGGTGCACAAGCTGCAAATGCCAGAGAGACTCAAGTTCCCAGCGTCGACGGAACAAGAAGAGCGCTATAAGCCCGATGAACAGCAGAAGAGCGACGCGTGGGAACCAAGAACGGAGCCGTTCATAAGCAAAAGTTATCATTCGATATGACATGACTCTCTTTCATTTTCTGGGCAGAACAAAAAAGAAAAGAGCTCTCGTTGTTCCACGAGAGCTCTTCTGGTAGCGGGGGTGGGATTCGAACCCACGACCTCTGGGTTATGAGCCCAGCGAGCTGCCACTGCTCCACCCCGCGTCGTAGCGAGTGGATGCGTCAACGTGAGGCTTCCCGTCGGGTGTGCGCGCAGTGGCCTCGCCTCCCGCGCGGTCCCCCGCGCAGTACTCTCCGGCGCTGGTGTGGGGCACGACCCGGTTCGGGATGGGACGGGGTGTTTCCACACCGCTCTCGACCACGCGCACACCTGACGGGAAGCGTCACCTGCTCGACACGGGTTTCGAAGCGAGGATAGCTCTGCTGTGCCCACTTACCTGTGAACGAGCAAAGACTGGGACTGGCCTCGGCCATGAGGACGGCTCGGCTCCAGTCGGTTACCCGCTGTCCACCTGCCGCCTCGCTACCGGGTCATCTCCCCGGGGCCTTACCCCCTTGGTGGGGTGGGACGGCTCATCTTGGGGTGGGCTTCCCGCTTAGATGCTGTCAGCGGTTATCCCGTCCGGACCTGGCTACCCAGCGCTGCCGGTTGGCCGACAACTGGCACACCAGCGGTCCGTCCAGCCCGGTCCTCTCGTACTAGGGCCAGCTCCCCGCAACCGTCCACCGCCCGCGGCGGATAGAGACCGAACTGTCTCACGACGTTCTGAACCCAGCTCACGTGCCGCTTTCATGGGCGAACAGCCCAACCCTTGGGACCTCCTCCAGCCCCAGGATGCGACGAGCCGACATCGAGGTGCCAAACCGGGCCGTCGATGTGAACTCTTGGGCCCGATCAGCCTGTTATCCCCGGGGTAGCTTTTATCCGTTGATCCACGGCCCGCCCACTCGGTACCGTGGGGTCACTTGGCCCGCCTTTCGGCCCTGCTCGGGATGTCCCCCTCGCAGTCAAGCCCCCTTGCTGCCCATGCACGCTCCGGCCGATTGCCATCCGGCCTGAGGGGACCTTTGGGCGCCTCCGTTACCTTTTAGGAGGCGACCGCCCCAGTCAAACTGCCCACCAGCCACGGTCCCTGCCCGCGTTCCCACGGGCCAGGTGAGGGCGCAAACCCGACCAGGGTGGTATCTCACCGCCGGCTCCACGGGACCTGGCGGCCCCGCTTCCCCGCCTCCCACCTATCCTGCACAGGCCGGGCCCGCACCCAATGGCAAGCTGCAGTCAAGCTCCACGGGGTCTTTTTGTCCCGCCGCGGGTCACCCGCTTCTGCACGGGTCCAGCAGTTTCACCGGGCCCCCCGTCGAGACAGTGCCCACGTCGTGACGCCTTTCGTGCGGGTCGGAATTTACCCGACGAGGAATTTCGCTACCTTAGGACCGTTATAGTTACGGCCGCCGTTCACCGGGGCTTCCCTTCGGGGCTCTCCACCCCTCCGGTTCACCTTCCGGCACTGGGCAGGCGTCAGCCCCGATACGTCGGCTTTCCGCCTTCGCCGAGACCTGTGGTTTTGGTAACCAGTCGCGCGGGCCTGCTCTCTGCAACCCCCTCGGGCTCACCACCCTACCGGGGCCCCCCTTCTCCCGAAGTTACGGGGGCAATTTGCCGAGTTCCTTGACGGGGGTTCTCCCGCTCGCCTCCGTGTCCTCCACGCGCCGACCTGTGTCGGTTTGCGGTACGGTCACCGCCGCCCTCGCTAGAGGCTTTTCTCGGCTCCACCGCCAGGTCTGCTCGGCAGGGCTTCACCCCCACCTCGCACTCGCCTGGTGCCGCTCCCCGGCCGGGCTTTCCCTCGGCCCACGACCCAGGCTTGGACGGTCCCTCCGACCGCCAGACCCTCAGTGGAGCGTCCCCCCTTCGCTCACACGGGCGCCGGTGGGGCCGGAATCTTAACCGGCTGCCCCTCGCCTACGGCTTCCGCCCTCAGCTGAGGACCGCCTCACCCGCAGCTGACGACCATCGCTGCGGAACCCTTCGGCACTCTCCGGCGGGGCGGATTCTCACCGCCCTTCCGCTACTCGTGCCGGCATTCGCACTCGTCGCCGCTCCAGCACGGCTCCCGCCATGCCTTCTCCGCCGACGACGACGCTCCCCTACCGCCTCAGAGAGCCTCCGCTCCCCAAGACCCGCGGCTTCGGTGGCGGGCTTCGCCCCGCGTCATTTTCGGCGCACGGGCGCTCGACCAGTGAGCTGTTACGCACTCTTTCAAGGATGGCTGCTTCTAAGCCAACCTCCTGGTTGTCTCCGCACCCGCACCTCCTTCTCCACTCAGCCCGCACTTGGGGACCTTAGCCGGCGGTCTGGGCTGTTCCCCTCTCGACGCAGAACCTTTTCGCCCCACGTCTCACTCCCGGCGACCAGCCACGGGCATTCGGAGTTCGGCTCGGCTTGGTAGGTTCCACACCCCCGCACCGAACCGGTGCTCTACCTCCCGTGACCTCCCACCGAGGCTGACCCTCAAGCCATTTCGGGGAGAACCAGCTATCTCCGGGTTCGCTTGGCATTTCACCCCTACCCCCAGCTCCTCCGAGCCCTTTGCCACGGACACCGGTTCGGCCCTCCACGCGGGTCTCCCCCGCGCTTCAGCCTGGCCAGGGGTAGCTCACCCGGTTTCGGGTCGGCCAGGCGCGACTCCCCGCCCTCTTCAGACTCGCTTTCGCTCCGGCTCCAGGTGCCTCCCCCTTCGCCTCGCCACGCCCGGCCACTCGCCGGCTCATGCTCCAATAGGCACGCCGTCACCGCTCCCGCGGCTCCGACCGCCTGTGGGCGCACGGTTTCAGGCGCTCTTTCACCCCCCTCGCCGGGGTCCTTTTCACCGTTCCCTCACGGTACTCTCCACTATCGGTCGGCCAGGGTGTTTAGCCTTGGAGGTGTGGTCCCCCCAGCTTCCCACAGGGTTCCTCGTGCCCCGTGGTACTCACGCACCTGCCCCACGCATACCCCCGCAGTCCGCCTACGGGACTCTCACCCTCTCCGGTCGCCCCTTCCAGCAGCGTTCGGCTCCCACGACGGTATGCGCGGCCGCACTGCCGCTTGGCCCGGGCAGGCCGTCCAACCCCGCCGCCGCTTCCGGGCGGCAGCCCTCTGGGCGACGGCGGTTTGGGCTCCTCCCGTTTCGCTCGCCACTACTCCGGGAATCGCTCTCTCTTCCTCGGGGTACTGAGATGTTTCACTTCCCCCGGTGCCCTCCCTGAGGCTCCCTCAGAAGCTCCCGCCCCTAAGGTTCCCCCCAGGGTGACGCAGCTCTCCACCGCGCCAGGTTGCCCCATTCGGATACCCCCGGATCTCCGCTCGCCCGCAGCTCCCCGGGGCGTTTCGCCGCTCGGCCGCGTCCTTCCTCGGCCCTGGCCGCCTAGGCATCCACCATGCGCCCCTAACCCCAGTCCGCAGCTTCTGCTCGACACAGGCAAGCAGGCACAGCGGAACTACCTCGGCATTCTGAAACCCGCGTCATCAGCAGGATGACGCATCCACTCGCTTGTTAATGTGCTGCGCGTACGATGTGGAGCTGAGGGGACTCGAACCCCTGACCTCCGCCGTGCAAAGGCGGCGCTCTCCCAACTAAGCTACAGCCCCGTAATCGCCGCGCCAGGTGGGCGTTCCTGGATTCGAACCAGGGACCTCACCCTTATCAGGGGTGTGCTCTAACCAACTGAGCTAAACGCCCACGCGCCCCCGACAACTGGAGTGTGGTCGAGTGCTCGCGACCGACATCGACGTAACACAGGGTGACGACTCCGGGTACGGGTGACAGCCGGCCGTCGCCCTCCGCGGAGCCTGCTGCTCCGCCTCCTCAGGCGCGCCGCCCTGCCCTCCGCCCCGTCCCGCAGCGCCCCACGCGCCGCTGCGCCACCCCGGTTGACCGCGGGAGCCAACGCTCCCTAGAAAGGAGGTGATCCAGCCGCACCTTCCGGTACGGCTACCTTGTTACGACTTCGTCCCAATCACCAGCCCCACCTTAGACGGCTGCCCCCCAGGAGCTTCCCCCCAGGTTGGCCCACCGGCTTCAGGTGAGACCAGCTTTCGTGACGTGACGGGCGGTGTGTACAAGGCCCGGGAACGTATTCACCGCCGTATGGCTGACCGGCGGTTACTAGCAACTCCGCGTTCACGCAGGCGGGTTGCAGCCTGCGATCCCCACCACGACCGGGTTTCTGGGATTGGCTCCGGGTCGCCCCTTCGCTGCCCTCTGTCCCGGTCACTGTAGCGTGTGTGTCGCCCAGGGCGTCAGGGCCATGCTGACTTGACGTCATCCCCTCCTTCCTCCGGGCTTTCCCCGGCAGTCGGGTCAGACACCCGCGTAACTGACCCCGAGGGTTGCGCTCGTTGCGGGACTTAACCCAACACCTCACGGCACGAGCTGACGACAGCCATGCAGCACCTGTGCCCCGGCTCCCTCAACGGGCACCCCCACCTTTCGGCAGGGTTCCGGGGCATGTCAAGCCCTGGTAAGGTTCTTCGCGTTGCGTCGAATTAAACCACACGCTCCGCTGCTTGTGCGGGCCCCCGTCAATTCCTTTGAGTTTTAGCCTTGCGGCCGTACTCCCCAGGCGGCGGGCTTACTGCGTTGGCGCCGGCACGGATGGGGTCAACTCCACCCACACCTCGCCCGCATCGTTTACTGCGTGGACTACCCGGGTATCTAATCCGGTTCGCTCCCCACGCCTTCGCGCCTCAGCGTCAGGTACGGGCCAGCGGGCCGCCTTCGCCACCGGTGTTCCTCCCGAGCTCTACGCATTTCACCGCTACACCGGGAATTCCACCCGCCTCTCCCGCCCTCGAGCCAGGCCGTCCCGCGCGACCCTCCCCGGTTGAGCCGGGGGCTTTCACACGCGGCGTACCCAGCCGCCTACACGCCCTTTACGCCCAGTGACTCCGGGTAACGCTCGCCCCCTACGTCTTACCGCGGCTGCTGGCACGTAGTTAGCCGGGACTTGCTCCGGGGGTACCGTCTCCCCGTCGTCCCCCCGAACAGCGGTTTACACCCCGAAGGGCTTCCTCCCGCACGCGGCGTCGCTCCGTCAGGGTTGCCCCCATTGCGGAAGATTCCCTGCTGCTGCCTCCCGTAGGAGTCGGGCCCGTGTCTCAGTGCCCGTGTGGCTGGCCATCCTCTCAGACCAGCTACCCGTCATCGCCACGGTAGGCCGTTACCCTACCGTCTAGCTGATAGGCCGCAGGGCCCTCCTAGCGCAGCCGCTCTCCACGGCCTTTCCTCGTCAAGCCCACCGCTCGACGAGCGTATGGGGTATTAGCCCGAGTTTCCCCGGGTTATCCCCCGCACCAGGGCAGGTTCCCCACGTGTTACGCACCCGTCCGCCACGGTCGGCGCGCTCATCGCGCGCTCCCGTCCGACTTGCATGCATTAGGCACGCCGCCAGCGTTCCCCCTGAGCCAGGATCAAACTCTCCATCCCATCACACTCCACTCACAATCCGCTCGGTCTTCACCCCTCTCGGGGATAGACCGACCGGACTCGTGGCCCACTTGGGATGTCGGCCGCTCCGGCCACGAGGGCTCGGTGCACTCGACCACACTCCAGTTGTCAAGGTGCTCGCGGAGCTTATCGCTCCGCCAGACGCATCCAATACTATACCCATCACCGCCCCTCGTGTCAAGGGCCGCTAACTCACCCCTTTCCTCTCCCCTCCTCACCTCCAACGCAAACGACGCAACTTTACCTCCCGCGGAAAGCCCTGCAACCTCGTTTCTTCGGCGGTATCTCACCCCCTCTAACATCCGAGCCGTCCCACTCCTGTGCGCAATAGCGCTGGTCTACTTTCTCATTCCATCGCTGGCCAGGCCTGCACCGACGCCTTACCCTCATTACCCCACTGCGCCAGTATTCTCACTCTGCACATCGCACTCATCGCACGCACGGCTGTGCTACCCTCAGTGTCAAAATGAAAGGAGTGCATCCAGTGCCAGCGCCAGTTATCGGCATCACTCCAGACATCACCGGGGAATCAGCAGCCCACGGCCTCACCAATCGCCTGCTTTTGAATCTCGACTATGCCGAGGCCATCGCACACGCGGGCGGAATCCCCGTTGTCTTGCCACCTGTCCTCGAACCCGCTCGCTTTCTTGAAAGTCTCGACGGCATCCTCCTCACCGGAGGCGGCGACATCGCACCCCACCGCTACGGCGCTCCGACGATTCATCCCGCAACCTACGGGATATCGGACGTGCGCGACGAATTTGAGATCGCCCTTGTCCACGCTGCACTCAACGCTGACGTCCCACTCCTCGCGATCTGCCGCGGCATGCAAGTTCTCAACGTCGCACTCGGCGGCACGCTCATCCAACACATTCCCGATGAAATTGACAGCGCCCTCAATCACCGTCAGCAGGAACTCGGTATCCCCTCAGGCGAACCGGCACATCCTGTCACAATTCGACCCGACTCGCTCCTCGCCCGTATCGTGGGTACCACCCACCTCATGGTCAACTCCTATCACCACCAGGCCGTCGCCGAGCTCGCCCCTCCTCTTCTCCTTACGGCGACTGCTCCCGACGGGGTGATCGAAGCAGCTGAAATCCCAGGAGCCACCTTTGTCCTCGCTGTCCAATGGCATCCAGAGCGCCTGTTCCAGCACTACCCCGCCCATCACGCCCTGTTCGCTGCACTCATCGAGGCTGCACAGAGTCGCGCCGCTCGCCGCGCAACAGTCGTCGAAAAGAAATGACGCGGGGCAGGTTTGACTACCTGCCCCGCTGGCCTCTCCTTGTGACTGTGGCACTCAGCTGAGTGCCGCAATCGACTCAACTGCCGCTTCTCCACCACGTCCTCGGGCCCGGGTTTCTGCCAGTCGCTGCTGGAACTCCTCCGGCAATGCCGCCTGGAGTACTTCATCGATCGTTTCGACCAAGACGAAGCGCATGTTCTCGCGGAGCGTGGCAGGGAGCTCGTCCAGGTCCATCTCGTTCCGCTTGGGCAAGATGAACGTCTTCACACCAGCACGCTGCGCAGCCAACGCCTTTTCCTTAATGCCACCCACTGGCAGCACCTGGCCCCGCAACGTGATCTCACCCGTCATCGCCACGTCCTCGCGCACCGGGATACCGGTCAGCAACGAGACCAGCGCGGTTACCAGTGTCACTCCAGCAGATGGCCCGTCCTTCGGAATCGCACCGGACGGAACGTGGATATGGATGTCCGAGTCCTTCATGAAGTCCGGGTCGATTCCAAACTGCTCGGCACGTGAACGCACAATGCTCAACGCAGCCTGAGCCGACTCCCGCATGACCTCGCCAAGCTGGCCCGTAATGATCAGATTGCCACGACCAACCATGCGCGTGGCCTCGATGAACATGATGTCCCCGCCAACCGGCGTGACGCCAACGCCGATCGCAACCCCTGGCTGGGCAGTGCGCTCGGAGAGCTCCTCATAGTAGTACCGCCGCTTGCCCAAGAACTCGTGCACCACATCGACGGTGATCGTCCGCGGTACCTCCTGCCCCTCGGCGATGCGCGTCGCCAGCTTCCGTGCGACCGCCGCGACTTCTCGCTCGAGGTTCCGTACACCGGCTTCCCGCGTGTAATGCTGAATAATCTCCAAGATCGCCTCGTCCGTGAACTCAAAATCCTCTGGATTCAACGCATGCCGACGGAACTGCTTTGGAATGAGATACCGGCGAGCGATCTGCAACTTCTCCTCGTCTGTGTATCCGGACAGGACGAGAATCTCCATCCGGTCGCGAAGTGCCGGCGGAATTGTGTCCAACACGTTGGCGGTTGCGATGAACATGACCTTCGACAAGTCGAAGGGCACGTCCAGGTAGTGATCCCGGAAGGTGCTGTTCTGTTCCGGATCCAGCACCTCCAGAAGTGCGGACGCCGGATCACCTCGCCAGTCGATCCCCACCTTGTCGATCTCATCGAGGACGAAGACCGGATCGTTCGTGCCCGCGCGCCGGATGGCCTGAATGATCCGTCCAGGCATCGCGCCAATGTAGGTGCGCCGGTGCCCACGAATTTCCGCTTCGTCCCGCACACCACCGAGCGACATCCGCGTGAAGGCTCGCCCGAGTGCCCGTGCAATCGACTGCGCAAGGCTCGTCTTCCCCACGCCAGGAGGGCCTACAAAGCAGAGGATCGGCTCGCGCCCAGGCTCGCTCTCCTCGCCTCGCTCCTTGCGCAGACGCCGCACCGCAAGGTACTCCAAAATCCGCTCCTTGATCTTCTCGAGATCATAGTGATCCTCATCCAGGATCTGGCGCGCCCGCGCGATGTCGATCTCACCTTCGGTGCTGCGATTCCATGGCAGCGAGACGAGCCAGTCGAGGTACGTCCGGATCACCCCGTACTCGGCCGATGCCGGCGGCAACTTGCTCATCCGCTCCAGCTCGCGGAGAGCCTCACGCCGAGCCTCCTCTGGCATACCAGACTGCTCAATCTTGGCCCGGAACTCGTTGATCTCCGCCTCCTGCTCGCTCGTCTCACCGAGCTCGCGCTGGATCGCCTTGAGCTGTTCCCGCAGGTAGAACTCGCGCTGCGAACGCGCCACCTCTTCCTGGACCTCGCTCTGAATCTTCTTGCCAAGCTCGAGGAGATCCAGCTCGCGGCTCATGAACGCGTTCAGCCGCAGCAGCTTGTCGCGCACGCTGTCCAACTCAAGGAGCGCCTGCCGCTCCTCGGGATCCATTCGCAGGTTCGACGCCAAAAGGTAGACCAAGTGCAGCGGATCTTCGATATTCAAGACCGCCGTAACGAGTTCTTCCGGCAGATTGGACACCAACGAGACCAATCGCTGGAAGAGCTCCAGCGCAGTCCGCGTCAAAGCCTTAACTTCGATCGTATCCTCGACAACCTCAGGGATCTCCTCGACGAGTGCCTTCAGATACGGCTCTTCGGTCACCCACTCCACGATCCGAACCCGGCGCAGGCCCTGCACCGCCAGGCGCACCGTTCCATCAGGTACGCGCATCATCTGCTGGATGCTTCCGATTGTGCCCACCTGGTAGACGTCCTGCGGACCCGCACCTTCCTTCTTCGGATCCTTCTGGAGTACGAGAACAAGCAGCCGATCCCCCGAGGCCACGTCGTCGATGAGTCGCAGCGAACGCGGCTGCCCGGCTGCGAGCGGCACCAGGGTCGTCGGGAAAACAACAGTGTTCCGCAGCGGAAGCACCGGCAAGAGCTTGAGCTCACGCTTCTCGGACCGCGCTTCCCCTTCGACCTGCTGCTCGTTTTCTTCCGTTGGCTTGCGCAGTTCGTCACTCATCGCACGCTCCTCAAGATTCAGGGTCAGTCTCCGTACGGAGCGGAACAGTACGCGAGACGCGTGCTCGCGGCAGGGTCACTTCCAGGAACCCACGCTCATAGACGGCTTCCACGTGATCGAGATCGACCGGAAAGGGCAAAAGAACCTCAGCTTCAAATGGCCCATAGGCGATCCCCATCTCGTGGTAAGTCCGCCGCTGGCCCTCTTCGCGTGGTCGTCGTACTCCAGAGATCTGAAGCACTGAATCGCTGACGACCACGTTGATATCGTCCTCGCGTAGGCCAGCGAGCTCCGCCCGCACAACCAGACCCCGTTCGTCTTCATACACCTCGAGCGGTGGTCTCCAAGGCCGCGCCGCCATCCGCAGGAGCGGTGAAAAACCGACGTACCAGGCTTGGAACGCTTCCACCACTTCCTGCTGGAGCCGGTTTCCTTCGCGACGTGTGCCTCGTCGCACGATCACCATGCTGCGATGCCTCCTCCGTCTCTTCGCGCCGCTCCTCGTATCGCGGCGCACGCCTTGTCCAGCCAGCTCCGAGCCGGAGTATACCACTCCCCGGTACGCCTTGCAATGATCAACGCAACTGCATTGCGCCGACTTGTAGCAAGTCAGTGCCGTACAGCAAGGCCAGCATCAGGAGCCCCCACGCGATGATCACCCCAAGGAGTGGTCGATCGTCCAAAAGCACCTGCTCCGGCATACCTCCAAGATCCCGGCGGTAGACAAGGTACAAATACCGAAAGATCCCGTACAAGACGAACGGAATTGTCAGCATCATGCGGTGCCCATCGGGAAGGTTGGGTGCCGAGAAAGTGTACAGCGAATAGGCCATGATCGTCGCTGTCGCCGTCACCTGTAGAAGCGCATCCAGTAGCGGAACTGGATAGTCGTCAAGAGTGCGCCGGTGATTGGCTGCGAGGCCCTCCAGCAACAACACCTCGTGCCGCCGCTTGGCAACGGCGAGGAATAGAGCGAGGAGCACCGTACACAGATAGAGCCAGGGCGAGAGTGGCACCTCAACTGCGGCGGCTCCACCCCATACGCGGAGGACAAAACCACCAGCGATCGTGAAAACGTCGAGCAGCGCGACATGCTTCAAGCGCACGCTATACAGCAGCATCAACCCGCAATATCCCAACACAACAAACAACGTCTCACCACCAGCAAGCCAAGAAAAGCACGCTGCCAGCACTCCCAATCCAATGATCGAGATCCAGACATGCCGGGCTTGCAGACGTCCCGCCGCAATCGGACGATGACGTTTGAGAGGATGTTCACGATCAGCTGCTGCGTCGCACCAATCGTTGAAGAAGTAAATCGCACTCCCCGCAGCGCAAAAGGCCAAAGTTGCAAACAGCCCATCGACAAGTGCCCCCATGTCGAGCAGTCGCCGCCCGAACACCAGCGGCGCCAATACAACAGCATTTTTGATCCACTGGCGCGGCCGTGCTGTCACGAGGAGATCACGCATCAATGTGAACGGGGCAACAGCTGTCACGCTCAGGCGCTTCTCCATTTGACTCATCCACCTGCAGGCTCTAATGCCCCCTCCTGATACACACTATCGGCATTCCAGAGCATCCACGAGTCGAGCCCAGCATCGTACACCGCTTGGATCTGCGCCCGGACCTCTTCCTGGCCATACGGCTTCCCAGGTCCATAAGAAAAATCTTGGAGCCACGCCCGGAACTTCCGTTTCGCCGCCGGGACTCGCGTGAAACCGTTCTCTAAACTCCATCGAATCACTTCATAGGGATGGTCGTTCGGAACTTCGAAGCCAAGCGACCCAGCCCAGAAGTGCGAAGGATAAAGCATCGGGCACACATAGTCGACGTGTTCTACGACCACTTCGAGATTCTGTCCGATCCCACTGTCGCTCAGTTCCCACATCGTCAAGCCGAAAATATCTGCCGCCAGGTACGCCGGCGTCGGCAAGAGCGCCTCATATGCAGTCTGTAGAAAACTCCCGATCGCGGCCATGCGGTTCTCTGCGGTGTGACTGACTCCATAGTCAGCTTTCTGTAAGGGTCCATCAGTTGGGAAGCGAATGTAGTCGAACTGGATCTCGTCAAAGCCGAATCCTGCTGCTTCGACAGCTAGTGCAACGTTATACTGCCAAACCTCTCGGCGATATGCGTTTACCCACGCCACTCCGTTCCAGGTCCGCCAAGCCTGGCCTGTGGTACGGTCACGGATCGCCCATTCTGGCCGCGCCTCTGCCAGGATAGGATCTTCAAAGACCACAATTCGGGCAATTGTGTAAATTCCACGGGCTTTGAGGCGACTCACGAGTTCCCGCGGTTGGAGGATCGGGCGGACCGCGCCGATCTCGTGTGCCAGCGCAACCTGCGTATCGTAGTACACGTGCCCAGTGCTGTCCTTAAGATCGATCACGACAGCGTTCAACTCAGTCCGATCGACCAGTTGGAGCCGTTTTTCCAGCGCTTCCGGTTTTGACGCGACGAGCGCATTAATGTAGATCGCACGCACCACCAGCGGTTCCAGTGTCACTTGGACCTGGAAGTTCTCCGGTACGATGAGCGATGTGGCACGGTATCCAGGTGCCTTTACGAACACCTGCTGGCCCGGAGCAACCCCCTTGAGCTGGAATGTGCCGTCCTCAGCGACTCGCGTCCAAATACCAGTTGTTGCGACGATTGCCGCCACCGGTTGCCCTTGCGGATCACGGACTACGCCGCGAAGCACGTCCGGACGCAAGGCCAGATCAGCGACGCTCTGGTCAGGACCAAGCGTCACGCGCGCTGTCGCATACTCCGTGTGCTCGGCAACGAGTTCTGCACCCTCTGGAACGCCCCGGAGTACATAATGCCCTGTTGCATCCGTGACCGCACTGGCGAGCGTCACACCGTCACGGACGGCGCGGATTGTCGCACCGGGGATAGGCTGCCCATCTCCGTTCCGAACGACCGAGCCTTGCACGACATTAGAGCGCAAGGGGACCCGCAAACGACGTGTCTCGCGATTCACCGATACGACGACCGCGTCATGATCCGGCGCGACAATACGCAAAGATCCTTCAGTCAGCCTTGGAACACGCACCCGTCCTTCTCGATCCGTCTGGAGCACGCCACTGGGCGTTTCCACGGTCGCTCCCACAATAGGCCGTCCTGTCCCGCGGTCGACCACGAGGAGTTCTAGTTGATCGTCGTGCAACCAAAGCTGGTAGACCGCTGTTCCGAGAACGAGCAACAATGGAATTAGCACGCTCGCCAGACTGATCTTCCAGGACAATTTCCGTCGCTGACCGCGCCGATTCAGTCTGCTGCTCGGGTACACGCGGATCGCTCCGTCTCAGCTCCAACTCCTCATTTCCCCGTCGCGCCGCAGTATGCCATAGCAGTCGTATCCGCCCATCCAAACTGCTCTGATCTCAGAACAGTCCACCCATGGCCCGGACACTCACGACCGAGTGGCAGGCTCCCCAAAACCTCCACGCGATACCGCATGCCCCCAGTCGCCTGGTCCGGCACTGGCAAAATCACCGCTACCTCTTTTCGAGCACGCTTTGTCTGAGACATACTAGCAAGAGCCGCGCAGGCGGCTCTGATGGGATACGGAGCAAGGCTCGGGGGATTCTTGGACTTCAGCACGGTTCTTCAGCGGATGCGTCCGGATCTTCAGCGGGTGGAGGATCGTCTCCTCGCGGAGACTGCACTCGAGTTCCCGCTGGTCGGCGATATTCTACGAGCCCTGATTGTCTCGGGCGGGAAACGTCTGCGTCCGTTGCTCCTCCTCCTTGCCGCGAAACCGTTCCGTTACGACCTGGAACGACTGGTCCCTGCAGCAGCTGGCATTGAGCTCCTACATACAGCATCACTGATTCACGATGATTCGATCGACGGGGCATCGCGTCGGCGAGGACAGCCGACACTCAATGCCCTCTTCGATTCCTCCATCGTCATCATGGTCGGCGACTACATGTTTGCACGATCAGCCATGCTCGCCGCTTCCACTATGAACCCACGTGTACTTGCCGTGTTCGCGCGTTGTCTCGGCAGCATCTGCGATGGGCAGCTTCGCGAACTCTTCGCTTCACGGCGAACCGATATCAGTCTCGATGACTACCAACGCCGGATCTACGGGAAGACCGCGTCGCTTTTCGCTGGATCCGCAGAAATCGGCGCCATTCTCGCCGAAGCCCCCGAAGACCAGATCGAAGCACTGCGTGAGTTCGGCAGCGCCATGGGAATGGCCTTTCAGATCGTTGACGACGTCTTGGACTTCCGCGGGAGTGAGGACGAACTCGGGAAGCCGGCTGGCCAGGATTTGCGTCAGGGGACTGTGACGCTTCCGACTATGCTCTTCCTCGCTGACGGGAAAGCCACGCGTGAGGAACGGGAATTCGTCGAGGAAGTGATCCGGTATGGTCCAGCAGACGATGCAGCCCTCACAACGGCTGTCCGTCTCATCCGCGAGTCGGGAGCTCTTGAGGAAGCGCTCGCCGTAGCAAAAAGCTATGTTGAAGAAGCCAAGGAACTTTTGGCGGAGCTACCACCAACCGAGGGCCGTGCGATGTTGGCAGCCCTCGCCGATCATGCACTCGCTCGCCGGATCTAACCTCAAAGCGCGATCAGACTACGTTCATACATCCGCTCGAACAGCCGCTCCCAAAATCGTTCTCCTGGGGCAACACGCTCGATTTGCAAAGCCAGTTCATGCGGTTGTGCGGGGGTTATCAAGATAGTCGATAGCCGCTGCTGATACCGTCGCTCCACCGCCTGGTCAAGGAACACGAGTTCATGACGATGGCGCGGTTGAACTCCCGCAACAATAAGGAGGTCGGAGACCATCATCCGCGCGAGGTTATCCCGCGACACGCGTGTCGCGATGTCGAACTCTTCCCGTGCTCGCCCTTGTAGGCTTTGTCGCTGCGCAGCCAGCGATTGCAACTCGACCTCGACCATATACGCATTCAAGGCGAAGTCTCGCCAGGGCACGAAGTAATACGTGTACAGCAGCTGATACTCGGCCAGACGCCCCAGGATGAACGCTGCAATGCGATTCCCGCGCTGGCCACGTGCATTGAAGATGAACCAACCGTGCCCAGCACGCACATGCTGCTCGAGCGTATCGAAGAACTGTGTCAACCGCCCTAGCAGATCCACATCCTGCAGTGACGGCTGCTCGTGAGGAACCGTTTCGCCCGACACTGCTCTTGCCTCCAGCTTCCGGGGATTGCCCCGGGATGCATTCCTGGTATGCCAATTATGGCGCATGGCTTTCCGGCCGAGTCGGCTCCTTCCCGCCTTCTTCCAGGCCCAACCGCTCTCGCAAGAGCTTGTAAACCGCTTCCGCGTTGACTCCCTGCGCGACCAAGGCGGGTGCACCTGCATCGGCACGCCATACCGTGCGGCCACGAAGCTCGCTTGGAGAGGTCAAGACATGCACAAAGGCTCGCTCACCGGTGACAAGATCCGGCCTGGCAGCTACAGCGACTGCCACAGGATCATGTAAGGCGAAGGAGTCGACTCCGCGCTCGTCAAACGCCCAGCGTGACACTTCATAGGCGAGTCGGGGCCCTGGGCGATCGGATCCCGCAAGGCGTTCTCGCGCAGCCCGGTCGAAGCGCACGCCCGTTGTGACGTCTAGCCCGACCCAGATAGTCCGAAACCCAGCTTCCGCGACAATATGGGCGGCCTCTGGATCACTCCAGACGTTGAACTCTGCAAACGGCGTCACGTTGCCTGGTACGGCAAACGCACCACCCATAATGACCAGCCCCTCGACGAGCTCCGGCAGGCGCGGTTCCAGGCGCAACGCGATGGCCAGGTTTGTTAACGGCCCAAGACACACAAGGCGAAGTGATCCAGCATACCGCCGTGCTGCCCGTACGATCACCTCTGGTGCAGCTGTATCGAGAATCGGTCCGGAACGTTGAGGCACAAGCATCGCTCCACCAAGACCATCGGGTCCATGGAACTCCCGAGCATCCCGGTGTGGACGGAGTAGCGGTTGACTCGCGCCGCGTGCGACCGGAACTGACACCGCTCCGAACCAGTCGAGCACGCGACGCGTGTTCTGGGTTGCCTGGTCAACGTCCACATTGCCGGCCACTGTCGTCACGGCGATGACACTGAGTTCAGGCAGGGCAAGCGCAAGTCCGAGCGCAAGCGCATCGTCCACCCCTGTGTCAACGTCGATAACTACTGGAAACATACCTCCCCATCCGTTCTGCATCGGCCACACCTTCCGACGAGAGCAGGTATACTCGCCCGCGGCCGTATGGTGGAGGCATTGGGTGTGAGGAAGACACGACGGCAGCGCATGCAGGGTGTAAGACGGTCGCTACTCATTCTCCTCTTGCTCGTAAGTTGGCTTTTTCCACGTTTCGCCGCTTCCGTTCGCGCACAATCCAGCGATTACCGACTCGAACCTGCATTGACATCGTCGGTCGGCCTCCAACTGAGCTCCCTGCGCGCCTCCGGATCACTACTCGTCTGGGAAGATCGCCGGAACGGTGCCCCGGATGTCTATGCCTACGATCTGGACGATGCTCGAGAGTTCCGCCCTGATCGCAGTCCCGCAGCTCGGTCCCAACCTGCCGTCAGTGGTACGCGCGTGATATGGGTAAGCGGGGCCGATCCATCGCGCGCCACGATCGTCGGTACGGACATCGCCAGCGGTGCCACCTTCACCGTCACCGAGCAGCCAGGGCAAGTGGAACAGCCGGCAATCGATGGCACACTCGTCGCGTGGCGCGAAGTGCGTGGAGACCGAGGCCAGATTCGCGTACGAGACTTGCAAACGGGGCAGCGTTACGACCTTGCTCAAGGTGATGCCAACCAAGCGAATCCGGCCGTCAGCGGACAATTTGTTCTTTGGCAAGAGTTCCGCAACGGTAGTTGGGATCTTGTCCTTTGGGACAGCCAACGTGGAACCGTCACCCCTGTCGTCACCTCTCCGGATGACGAGACCGACCCGGTAATTGCCGGCGATTGGATCGCTTTTCGCCGCCAAGCCCGCAGCGGTGGGCCGCCATCGCTCATCCTGCTGGATCGTCGAAGTGGTTCAGAGACGATCATCACCGAGGGACACTTCATCGGGCGAATCGCGTTGAGTCAACGATTCGTGGTGTGGGAGGATTGGCGCTCGGGCCTTCCCGAACTCTACGCCTACGATATTGCGCTTCGGACGGAATTCGCGCTCGCACGGGCACAGCGCGTTGCCTGGCCAACGGTCTCTGATCGCGTCATCGGGTGGGTTACCGAACTCCCAGGCGGTCGCGGGCGTGTGCAAGCCTTAGCCATCCGCCAGCGTCTTCCCTCCGATCCACAAGAGCCCCCGGCCGTGCCCTCGCCTGATCGGGTGTACTTTACACAGACCAAGCATTTTTTGAGTGGCGGATTCAAGCGCTTCTGGCAGACACATGGCGGTGAGCGCATCTTCGGTTACCCCCTGACCGAAGAGTTTTCGATCACTGACCCAACAACGGGAGAACAGATCATTGTCCAGTACTTCGAACGTGTGCGTCTCGAATACCGTCCCAACGCGCCGGAGGATCAACGGATTACCATCGGTCGACTGGGCGCTGAACTCACAGCTGACCGAGCCTTCGCACCGGTACCGCCGTTCCCTGACTCACCGGAACGCCGGTACTTTCCAGAAACCGGCCATTCGCTCTCCTTTGGCTTCAAGGAGTTCTGGGAAAAAAATGGCGGAGTGAGCGTCTTCGGGTACCCAATCAGCGAGGAATTCACTGAAAATGGGCGAACCGTGCAGTACTTCGAGCGAGCACGCTTCGAATACAACCCGAACGCCCCTGACGAGGACTCGCGGATTACTCTCGGTCTCCTTGGTCGCGAAGCCCTGCAGCGAATGGGGTGGCTCCCGCGTCCCCCTATCGACACGACGATGTTAACCCGCTGAGCGCAGCTCGCTTAGTCAATGATCGCTATGTAGAGATCATTGACGTTCGTGCCCGTCAACCCAGTGACAACAAGTGCTCCGACCGCCACCAGGGCCGTTGCGGAGTCGTTCCGGTGCAATGCATCCCGAGCATCGACACCGAGAACACGCAACGCGTCGACCGTCCCTGTATCAACCACAGCGCCGGCAGCTCCACTTGTGCCGTCGTCCCCATCCGATGCTAGGCTCGCGATCGTGATGTCGCGCGCCCCAGCCACCGCAAGCGCGGCTGCCAGTGCCATTTCCGTGTTCCGGCCTCCGCGTCCATCCCCCCGAACGGTCACCGTCAGTTCACCTGCCGCGACCAACGCGACTGGCGGTGCCCACGGTAGACGCTCCTCCCGCACCGAGCGCGCGAGGGTCGCCCAGAAGCGCCCAAATTGGCTTGCTTCGCCGGTATACCGCGTGCCGCACAGAACCGCCGGAAGTCCACGCACGCGGCATGCTTCGACCGCCGCACGCGCAAGCACGGCCGCATCGGCCAGCACGACTGATTGGAGCACATTTCCCAACCGAAGCGACGATCTCTCCGGCTCTTCCAGGATGGCGCGAACTGTTTCCGGAAGGTCGAACCACACATCGAGTTGTCTGAGTGTTCTTGCTATGTCTTCGGTCGTCGTTTCCGGCTCGACTGTTGGGCCGCTTGCAATCACCGGAAGTGGGCTCCCCAATACATCGGAAACGATGAGATTGATAATGCGCGCTGGTGCAGCTGCCCGTGCGAGCCCGCCCCCCTTAAGTTCGCTCAAACGACGCCGCACTGCATTCAGCAGCCAGATATCGGCTCCAGCCTTAAGTAACCGTTCCGTTGTCAGCAGAACATCGTCTAAGTCCAGGGGGGCGCGCGGTACCTCGGCTAATGCAGATCCCCCACCTGAGAGGAGAACAAGAACGAGATCGTTCCGATTCAGCCCCCGTACCGCTTCCAAGAGTGCATGCCCAGCTCGGAGACTTCGTGCGTCCGGGAGGGGATGACTGCCCGGGACAACATGACACAGCTCCAGCTCAGCATAATCCTCGCCGTCGCTCTTTGGGACCACCACACAGCGATCAACCCGCCCCCCGAGCACGCTCAGTGCCCCACGCGCCATTGGCACTGCCGCTTTGCCGAGTGCTAAGACCACAAGACGGCTGTCACGTCCGAGCCGATGCGGGATACCACGAACGAGAACCGCATTGTCACGCAGTTCAATTGCCTCCCGGACGAGCCGTTCTGGATCGACAGCACTCAAAGCCTCACGGAAGAGTTCTTCAACAAAACGTTTCAGGCGCGGTTCGAACACGGGACACCCTCGCGCTCACACTGGCGGATTGCCTCCAAAACGTGACGGAGATCGTAGGGCAACGGCGTCTCGAGCTCGATTGTTTGGCCCGTGCTCGGAAGAGTAAAGCGCAAGTAGCGGGCATGCAAAAACTGCCGGGGGACAGGGACACAGAAAGGACGGTCTCCTCCGTACTGTTGGTCTCCGACGACTGGGTGACCAATGAACGCACAATGGACGCGAATCTGGTGCGTCCGTCCCGTCTCAATCGTAACGTCCAAGAGTGTTGCGCAACGGAAGCGTTCCATCACGCGAAAGTGCGTGATAGCCGGCCGTCCCCACGGAACAACTGCCATCTTTGTCCGTTCACGTGGATCCCGGCTGATTGGTGCATCGATTGTCCCGGAATCCGGTTCGACCACACCGTGGACCAGCGCCGTGTATTTTTTGACAACGCTTCGACTCTGCCATTGTTCCAGTAAGGCGAGGCGTGCCGGCTCCGTCTTGGCGACCACGAGCAGCCCCGACGTGTCCTTGTCTAGTCGATGCACGATGCCCGGTCGATGACTTGGTTGGACTTGGAGGTCAGGGCGAATCGCCTTCAGTGCATTTACGAGGGTTCCATGCTCGTGTCCCGGTGCAGGATGCGTCACGATCCCAGGCGGCTTATCGAACACGATAATATCGTCATCCTCATAGATGACCGGGATCGGGAGATACTCTGGCTCGAGATCGCTGGGCGGTGCGACTGGTGGCAGATACACCTCCAGGCGATCACCATAACGGACTCGTTGAGCAGGCTTGCACGGTTCACCGTTGACGAGGATCTCCCCTCGCTTCATCATCTGTTGCACGAAGCTGCGGCTCATCCCCGTCACCCGGCTTGCGATGAGCTTATCGAGCCGCTCCCCGTGCTCTCGCTCAGAAATTTGCAAAACCAGCCGTATCGCTTCTTGGGGTTGGGTCGTCATCGTGTGCGCTGCTCCGCATCAATCCGTTCGGTCCGGCTCCCATCTATCGGTGTCCGCGTCACCTCCGGCCACACAAGCAGGCCAACGAGTAACAACACTCCGATGGTGATCGCGCTATCTGCAACGTTGAAGGTCGGCCAAAACGAGAAATCAATGAAGTCCACCACGAATCCATGGCGGAAGCGATCAACGAGGTTTCCCAGCGCACCACCAAGCTGCAGGCCTAATGCCACAGCTCCAGGCCAGGATGCGACAAGTGCACGGAACCATACAGCAAGAACAACGACAACCGCGAGCGCCAAGAGAGCCAACAGAGGATTCTTTCCTTGGAAGAGCCCAAATGCGGCTCCGGTATTCTCAACGTAGAAGAGGCGAAGAATACGAGGAATGAGCACGACCTCACTGACTGGGCCACCTGGTGCCAGATAGGCGAGGACGAGCGCCTTGCTGATCTGGTCGACAAGCAGCACCACGGCAGCGACGCTCGCGACAATCTCCCACCCTCGAGTCCGCACTGCTTATCTCCTCATGCAAACCAAGGATAGCCGCTAACACCGCTGCTGCGGTACGGCGTCACCGCCCAATTCTACCGCCATTGTGACCACCACTCTCCTGCGTCTTCCCGCGGTACTATCTGCAGATAAAGGGAACGGAGGAGGCATGACACGGCCATTGCGTCTCGTGATTGGCGGCGGCGGCACCGGTGGTCACACCGTACCAGCCCTCGCAGCATTGGACGCATTGCGCGCTCAAATCGATGTGGAAGTGCTCTGGATCGGTTCACGCCGCGGCGTCGAACGACGCTTTGCTGAGCAGAATAATATTCCCTTCCGGTGGATTCCCACCGGGAAACTCCGCCGGGATCCGACCCCGCGTACGCTCCTTGACCTCGCCGCCGTCCCTCTCGGTATTCTCGCTGCAGCTTCTTTGATTCGTACTTTCCGCCCAGATGTGGTCTTCGGAACAGGTGGGTACGTCAGTGTGCCCGTCGTCATCGGTGGCTGGCTCAATCGGGTTCCAATCGTCATCCACGAGCAGACGGCCATCGCGGGTCTTGCGACACGGATTGCCGCACGGTTCGCTGACGCAGTCGCGATTTCCTTCGAAGCGACGCGTTCACGGCTCCGGCACAGTAGGTCCGCTATTGTCCACACCGGCCTCCCTATCCGCCGTGAACTCTTCCGAGGCGACGCCCAACGTGCTCTCGAGCACTTCGGTTTTACCAAGGATCTCCCACTCGTCTATGTGACTGGCGGCGTTCTGGGCGCACACGCACTCAATCAGGCTATCGCCGCCGCCTTACCTGACCTTGTGAAGAGCGTTCAAGTGTTGCACCAGTGCGGGCCAGCACGCATCAATGGCGATTTGCCTCGCCTGGTCGAGCGACGCAGCACGCTTCCGTATCCGCTGCAAAGACGATACGCGGTGGTCGAGTTTCTCACCGAGGAACTCCCAGATGTCTATGCCGCCGCCGATCTCGTCATCAGCCGGGCTGGTGCCAGCACCGTCGCCGAGCTCGCCGCACTCGGCAAACCCGCGATTCTCGTCCCTCTCCCTGGGGCACGCGGCGACGAGCAGACCGCCAACGCGCGCCTGCTCAATGATCTCGGGAGCGCGATTCTCCTGCCACAGCGCGACTTGACCCCTCAACGTATCGTCGCACTGGTCGAGAGGTTGGTTGCGGACCGAGAAGCACTTGCGGCAATGGGACAACGGGGAAAGGTTCTGGCCGTTCCCGACGCAGCTGAGCGCCTGGCAGACCTCATCCAGGCGACAGCTCGCTCCCGTTCTGCCGCGAACGCACCGCCTGTGCCGCGAGCGCGCTGACCGCCTCGGCTAACGAACTAATGGGGATCAGTCGGAGTTCGGCAGACAAGCTCGCCACTCGGCTGGATGCTGGGACGAATGCACGCTCGAAACCCAACCTCGCAGCTTCCTGCAACCGACGCTCCAAGGCGTGGACACCGCGGACCTCGCCTGCCAGTCCAAGCTCGCCAATGTAGACGGCCGTAGGATCCAGCGGAATCCCGCTCGCTGACGAGGCGATCGCAAGTGCGACCCCGAGGTCCGCTGCTGGCTCAACGAGACGAATACCGCCGGTCACATTAACGAACACGTCCTGGTCCGCAAGGCGAAGCCCTGCATGCTTCGTCAGCACAGCGACAAGCAGCTGCAAGCGTGTGGCATCGAATCCCGTGGCAACACGGCGAGGCGTTCCGTAGCCAGCTGGGCTTGTCAGCGCTTGTACCTCGATCAGGATTGGACGCGTGCCTTCCAGCGCAACGACGACCGCGCTTCCTGGGGCATCCCGAACTCGCTCGGCGAGGAACAACTCCGAAGGATTCCCAACATCCCGCAGTCCCGAATCGGTCATCTCAAAGACGCCGATCTCGTTCGTCGACCCGAACCGGTTCTTTACCGCGCGCAGAATTCGGTGCTGGTAAAAGCGTTCCCCCTCCAGGTAGAGGACCACGTCGACCATATGCTCAACTACCCGCGGACCAGCAATCAAGCCTTCCTTTGTGACGTGACCGACCAAGAAAATAGGCGTCGCAGTCTGTTTTGCAAACCGGAGGAGTTGCGCTGTACAGTCGCGGAGCTGCGATACGCTACCTGGCGAGGATTCGAGCGCGGTCAGATAGACAGTCTGAATGGAATCGACGACGATCATCGTCGGCCGGAGTTCCTCAGCAGTCTCGAGTACACGATCGAGAGCTGTTTCGGGGAGAACAACAACGCCATCACTGACGGACCCGAGTCGATCGGCGCGGAGTTTAATCTGTTCCGGCGATTCCTCCGCCGCCACGTACAGGACCTCCTGACCGTATTCCGCTAAACGGAGAGCGACCTGCAACAGGAGCGTCGACTTCCCGATGCCGGGATCGCCCCCGAGCAGAACCAGTGATCCGGGGACAAGACCTCCGCCAAGCACGCGGTCGAACTCCGGCAAGCCAAGCGTGAGACGTCGTCCCTCAGCACTCCTCACTTGAGAAAGACGCTGTGGTCGCGTTCCTCCGCCTGTCTCAGGGGCCATCCCGGAGGACGACTCGACAGTCTTCTCGACCATCGAGCCCCACGCTCCACACGACGGACACCGCCCGAAGTACCCCGGACTCTCCAGGCCGCAGGCCTGACAAGTCCACACTGTTCTCCGCCGCTGACGCCCTCGTGACACGCTGCCCCCGATCAGTTAACGCGAACACTCGTTCGCCCAGAAGTATAACGAATGCGGCACCGGAGAATTCCGGTGCCGCATTCCTGCCAATACCAATCTCAGTTAGGAGACAGTGCTGAGAACCTCTGCTGGCTCGATCGTCAGCAGCTCGTCCCGCACGTCAATGAGTACGGTAGAGCCTGGCTTGAAGCGTCCTGCCAGAATCGCCTCGGCCAGCGGATCTTCGATCAGGTTCTGGATAATCCGCCGCAGTGGCCGCGCGCCGAACTGCCGATCGTAACCGCGCTTCGCCAGGAGATCCTTAGCAGCGTCGGTCACCTCCAGGCCGATCTGCTGCTCGGCCAGCTGCTTCCGGATCCGTTTCAACTCCAGGTCAACGATCTGACGCACGTGCTCCGGCGTCAGCGGATGGAAGACGATCACCGCGTCGATCCGGTTGAGGAACTCCGGCCGGAAGGTCTGCTTCAACTGCGAGAGCACCTTGTCCTTCATCGCCTGGTAGTCAATCTGCGCCTTCTTCGCCGGATCCTCAGCCACAGCGAAGCCCAGTGCGCCCTCGCGCTGGATCAACTCCGCGCCAATGTTCGAAGTCATGATCAGGATCGTATTCCGGAAGTCGACACGTCGGCCCTTCGCATCCGTGAGATTCCCATCCTCCATAATCTGCAGGAGGATGTTGAACGCTTCCGGATGCGCCTTCTCGATTTCGTCGAGAAGGATGACCGAGTAGGGCTTACGCCGTACCGCCTCCGTCAGCTGCCCACCTTCCTCGTAGCCAATGTACCCCGGAGGCGCCCCGACCAAGCGCGACACTGTGTGCCGCTCCATGAACTCGCTCATATCGATCTTGATGAGCGCATCCTCACTTCCGAACATGAACTCGGCCAGGGCGCGTGCCAACAATGTCTTCCCAACCCCGGTCGGCCCGAGGAAGATGAAGGTCCCAATCGGCCGCCGCGGATCCTTCAGACCAGCCCGTGCACGCCGCACAGCCCGCGCGAGCGTCGAGATGGCCTCATCCTGCCCGATCACGCGCTCGTGCAGTGCCTCCTCCATGTGCAGCAGCCGCTCGCTCTCCTCGGTATGCAAGCGGGTGAGCGGGATGCCGGTCCACATGGAGACGACCTGTGCGATGTCCTCCTCCGTCACCACGGGCTCTTCCTGCCCTTGCTCCTCCCGCCAATGCTGCTCGAGCTCCTGGATGCGCTGCACCAGCTGCCGCTCACGCTCGCGGAGCTCTGCTGCCAACTCGAACTCCTGGCTTGCCACCGCCGCATCCAGCTCACGACGCAGCGACTCCAAGCCGCGCCGCGCTTCCTTGAGCGACGGCGGTGAAGCCGAGCGGTACATGCGCACGCGCGATGCAGCCTCGTCCACGAGATCGATCGCCTTGTCCGGGAGGAACCGATCAGTCACGTAGCGGGCAGCAAGCACCGCTGCCGCATGGAGCGCACCATCTGAGATCTTCAGCTTGTGGTGCTCCTCGTACCGCTCGCGGATCCCCTTCAGGATCTCGATCGTTTCCTCCACGGTCGGCTCATTGACGATGACCGGCTGGAAGCGCCGCTCCAGGGCAGCATCGCGCTCGATGTACTTCCGGTATTCATCGAGCGTTGTCGCGCCGATCGTCTGCACCTCTCCGCGCGAGAGCGCCGGCTTCAGGATGTTCGCAGCATCAACGGCACCCTCGGCCGCACCAGCACCAACCAGGGTGTGGAGTTCGTCGATGAAGAGAATCGTGCCCGATTCCTTCACCTCGGCGACGATCTTCTTCAGCCGCTCTTCAAACTCCCCACGGTACTTGGTTCCTGCCACCAGTGCTCCGATATCGAGCGCGACAAGACGCTTCCCCTGCAACGGCTCTGGCACATCGCCAGCGACAATCCGCTGCGCCAGACCCTCCACGATTGCCGTCTTCCCGACACCCGGTTCCCCAATCAGTGCCGGGTTGTTCTTTGTGCGCCGTGACAGAATCTGCATGACGCGCTCGATCTCATTCTGGCGCCCGATGACTGGGTCAAGCTTCCCCAAACGAGCAGCTTCGGTCAGGTCGAACCCCAGCGCATCGAGATACGGCGTCTTTGTCTGTTGTGCACGCTGCTGATAGGCCGTGCCTTGAGCCAGGACCTGCAGCACCTGCTGGCGCACCTTCTCCAGGTTCACCCCAAGGCTCTCCAGCACTCCAGCAGCGATCCCCTCGCCCTCACGGACGAGACCCAGCAGGAGGTGCTCTGTGCCAATGTAGTGGTGTCCAAGACGACGCGCCTCGTCGACCGCATACTCAATGACCTTGCGCGCTCGAGGAGTAAGCCCGATCTCACCGACGACCGTACTCTCCCCGCGCCCGATGATGAACTCGACGGCGCTCCGCACCTTGGGCAACTGCACGCCCATGCTCTGCAGCACGCGCGCAGCGACCCCTTCCCCCTCGCGCACAAGGCCGAGGAGCAGATGCTCCGTCCCGATGTAGTTGTGATTGAACCGCCGCGCTTCTTCCTGCGCCAGCGCGAGCACTTTCCGTGCTCGTTCCGTGAACTTTTCGAACTTATCCGCCATAGCACACTCTCCCGGGCGAACGCCCGTTTCCCTTCTCTCGAGAGATGTTGATAAAGGCGCTGTGGCGAGTAACCCCGCACGCCCTCGGCTACTGCGTCTCACCTCCTGCACCGATGAAGTGTACTCCCCTTGGGCACTATCTCCAAATCCCAGGGAGCCATCTGTCAGGAAGCCGGAGCCCCCAGGTGGGAGGCTGGGGGCTCCGGACGCAGTTCTCCAGGACGTTTTGGTCTCGCCACTGTGTTGTGCGATGTGCTTTGCTGGTGAGACTTAGGCGTCTCCACCATGTTCGGCCGGTGGTTCTTCGTCCTCCGGCTCGATGTCGACATCCGCCTCGACAGGCTCCTCGCCCTCGGGGGCATACGGTGTAATACCCCGCGCCAAGAGCTGCTGCTTGATCGCAACCGCCTCGGGCCCCAGCACCGCCTCGAGTTCCTCATCTGCAACCTCAAGCGCGCGCCTGAGACTAAGCCCGATGCGCCTCCTGGCCGGGTCGATGCGAATCACCTTGACAATGACCTCGTCACCCTCTTGGAGCACCTCATTGGGATGCTCCACCCGCCAGCCAGCCAGCTCCGAGACATGAATGAGCCCCTCAACTCCCTCCTGGAGACGCGCGAAAGCCCCAAAGCTTGCGAGCTGGGTAATTGTGCCACGCACGAGCTGCCCAACCTGGAACTGGCTCGCTACCTGCATCCAGGGCTCAGGCTGCGTTCGGCGAATGGACAGCGCAATCTTCCGCTGTTCTGGGTTGACCGAGAGCACCATCACGTCAACTTCGTCACCAACACGCAAGACCTCGCTCGGGTGCTTAACACGCGTCCAGGAAATCTCCGAAAGGTGAACGAGGCCATCTGCCCCACCGATGTCCACAAACGCACCAAAATCGGCAATGCTCGTGACACGGCCTCGCCGCGTCTCACCCTCTCGCAGCGTCTCGATGAGCTGCGCCTTCATCGCATCACGCTGCTCCTGAACAGCTTGCCGCTCCGAGAGGATCAGCCGATTCCGGTGACGATTGATCTCGATGATCTTCAACTTCAGGCGCTGCCCGACCATCCGCGCCATGTCAGCCTGCTTGCTCACCTCGTCACCGCCGCGGATGGCCACCACCTGCGACGCCGGCACAAAGCCGCGGATGCCATCGAGGTTAACGAGGAGACCACCCTTGTTGTAGTTCACCACCTCTGCCTCGATGACTCCACCGGCCTCGAAGATCTCCTGCAGGCGCCGCCACGTGTTTTCCTGCCGTGCTCGATCGATCGAGAGCACTGCTTGGCCGGCCTGATCTTCGGGCTGCAGCACAAACACCATGATGCGATCACCCGGACGTAGACGCCCCAATTCCTCAGGCGTCAACGTTTGAAACTCCCGGCTGGGAACGACCCCTTCGCACTTGCCACCGATATCGACCAGGATCTCATCCCGGCCGACGTACATCACCTCACCCTCGACCACGTCACCGTACCGGAACAGTCGGTAATCGTGGCTCGGGTCATCTAAAAGTCGCCGGAACAACTCGGCATCATCCATCACCGGGACGCTCCCGAGCCCCTGCCGACCGAAATGCGCCTCGTCGATCTGCTGCCCCACCATGAACCTTCCTCGAGTGTCGTAGTTTTGCCAACCCTCCGGTCTCGTTCGAGCCGTCGGTTAGCGAGACACCGCCGTTAGTATAGCCAGTCCTTCGCTCTCCGACAAGCACCGACGGGCATCGACTGTCACTGCCCTCTCCAAAAGCCCCGCAGTCCCACGACCACATTCCTCTGATGCGAATCCGAGCACTCCAACCAGCACGATCGCCTCAGACACCCTTCCACGACACACTTCCCTGGAGTTCTCGAGCCAGTGCCTGGACAACGTCCTCGAGATCACTGCGCTGCACCCAACCCATATGCCCCACGCGGAGGATCTTCCCTTTCAGGCGCCCCTGTCCCCCGTTCACCGCGATTCCGTGCTGCTCCTCCAACCGAGTCACTAGCTCATCGGCAGGAATTCCTGGCGGCGGTTCGAGCGCTGTGACTGTCGCGCTCTCGTAGCCTGGTTCGGCAAAGCAGCGGAGACCAAGCTCCTGCGTTGCTGTACGGAACCAAGCCGCCAGTTCCTGGTGCCGCTTCCATACGTTCTCGAGCCCCTCTGCCTCGATCAACCCAACTGCCGCATCGAGCGCGTAAAGGAGGCTGATCGGTGCCGTCGACGGGAGGTCGCCGCTGCGTGCCGCCGCCCGGTACTCTCGAAGGTCCCAAAACGCCCGCGGATAGCCGGCCCGTTCAACAGCCTCCCAGGCCCGCGACCCAACACCCACAATCACGAGCCCCGGTGGGCACATCCATGCTTTCTGTGACCCACTGAAGATGAGATCGATCCCCCAGGCATCCATCTCCAGCGGCAGTCCGCCCACCGCACTCACACCATCAACAGCGAGCAGTGCTCCGGCACTGCGCACCACAGCTGAGATTTCCGGCAGAGGATTTGTTACCCCGGTCGATGTCTCATTATAAACGACAAATACCGCGCGTACTCCAGGGCACTCCTCCAACCAGCGCGCCACCTGCTCAGCTCTGAACGCCCGCCCATACGGAATCTGGCGAACAATCAGTTCTACCCCATATCGTTCCGCGACCCGCCACCAACGCTCACCAAAATCGCCGTTGACCAAGAGGAGAACGCGATCTCCGGGCACTAATAGGTTGACGATGGCGATTTCCCAGCCTGCCGACCCCGTACCAGGCAGGACAAAGACTTCTCCATCTGTCCGATGCAAGACACGGAGGCGCCCCAGGAGTGCTTTCACGAAACCTCGGAACCACACGCCACGATGCGGAACCATGGGTCGCTGCATCGCAGCGACCACCTCTGGTGGTAGTGGGGTCGGCCCTGCGATCCGCAGATTCCGTATCGTCAGCTCGCGATCAGCCCTCTCCTGTGCCACTTTTACCCTCCCGAACGCTTCCCGGGGCTCGCACGGCGAGCCCCAAGACCATCACGTGCGTGAACCAGAAGATCGCAACCATATGGGGAAAACTGATGTTCACGTAATAGTGATCGAAGAGCCCAATAAGCAACGCCGCTCCCTGTGCGCCGAGCCAGGCCAAGAGGAGGTCACTCCGCTCGTCCCATCCCGCCTGCCGCAGCGCTCGCCACCCGATGCCCAGTATTCCGATGACGACCAGCAGAAAAGTGCCAAGGCCGAGTAATCCCATCCGCTCAGCCACAAGGAGGTAGATGCTCGAAACGCCTGTCCAAAGTTCTACCGTCGGTGCCTGCCCAAATCCGACACCAAACGCTGGATACTCGCGCAGGATCGCCAGCGCAGTCCGGTACTCCTCCAAACGCATCTGCGTCGCCCGATCTTGTAGCGTGAAGCCTTGCCAGAGTCTTTGGAAGAAGCCCTCGCCAATCCCGAAAGCGATCGCCCCCACCAAACCCATTCCCCCGGGGAGAAGTAGCCATCGATAACGGACAATCGCGACGACTCCTACTCCGAATGCCGCACCCAACCACCCCGCTCGAGAATAGGTCAGGAGCAAGGCCAACCCAGACACTACACTCGCCCCCGCCGCCAACCAACGCGGCACCACTGGTCGACGCGCCACGAATTGCGCGACGCCGACCACGAACGCGAGTGCAAGCAGTCCCGCGAACGAGTTCGGGTCAACACTTGTGCTGGTGAGTCGCATCGGCTTCGTCGGATCATCCTCGATGAAGCGCACTATGCGCGAGGCCGGATAACCGTAAGGCACGAGTCGTGCCAGCACGGCCAGTGTGAAAGCTGGCCCGCCCGCATAGAGTGCGAGCCCAAGGAGTGCGGCAGTGCTCGTCACCCCGAGGAATATGACCGTCATCCAACGAAAATCGTGAAGGGTTCTAAGCGACGACCACGCAACGAAGAAAAGACTCGAGCTGACAAGGAACTTGGTGTAGTCATGATACGTTTGGGTTGTGTAGCCGCGTCCGATACCAAGCACGAATGCGAACAGCGTGACTGCGAGGAAGACAATCAGACCAAGCAAGACGGGATGTGGCGGGATAACAACGTCCCGGCGCAAGAAAACCTGGAGAAGCCAAACGCCGAGCACACCGAGCCCGGCGAGCTCCAGAATCGGAGGAGTAATGACAACTTTCACCGGAATGACGGCGTACGGGAGCAACGCAGCAACAGCGAGCACGACCCAGAGTCCGGCCCGGACGTCAAAGGCTATCGCTGCCGCGACCACCAAGGCGCCAAGTGCCGCCGTTGCTGGGATTGGACCGAACCGTACGGTGATCGTCGCCAGAGTCACCGCACCGAGAAGTGCAACAGCCACACCTGCTGCGCTCGTTAGGCCTGGTGGCAGGCCATAGATTGTCGCATGCGGCCAGACTGGCAACCGGTGCTCGCCCGCCGAGTCCCTCATTGGTCGTTACTCCACGACGGGAAAATATCTGGCCACGATCGATCGGGCATCCTCACTTGTCGCCATCCTGCCAGTCCTGCCACAAAACGATTCCTGTTCAGGCACCCAATCGTCCCACTTGTTCCACCGATCTTCCGATGCTACCCTCGCAACCGCAGGCGGACGACCAACTGCCGTAAGGCCCAGTCGAGCATACCGCGTGGCAGGATGGAGGTGAGTCCCCATGCAGTCGGTTCCCCTACCACCAGAGCGTTGTCCGTTGGCGCAGACTGCTGCGATCCTCTGCGACCGCTGGACGCCGTTGATTGTCCGTGATCTCGCTCGCGGCCTTTCGCGGTTCAGCGAACTTGAGCGCTCCATTCAAGGGATTAGCCCCAAGACCCTCTCGACTCGTCTCAAGCAACTGGAGGCAGCTGGACTTATCCAACGTCTGGAAAACAACGGCGTTCGGACACGCTATGCACTGACCCCGCGTGGTCGCGCACTGTTGCCACTCATTCGCGCGATGCGGGACTATGGGAGGACTTGGCTTAGTCAAGCCTAAATTGTCTCGAGGGGTTCCCCCTACCGAGCGCCCTTGTAAGGCGTCGAGCCTGTACAGGATTGCGCGGGATTTCTCTTCGATCTTCCTTGCCTTTTCTCTAGGAGCGACGCCAAGACACACGTCGCGCACCCCCTGTCTTTCCCTGGCTTCAGAATCGCACTCATGCTGCCGATATCTCCACCCAGGGGATGTCGGAGCCGTTGTGACGAGGGGGGATCAGGTGAGCAACGCAGGCGTATCGCTGCAGGTCGCAGACCGGTCGCGTGACCGGATCAGTCTCTGGGTGCTGTGGGGTCACGCTGTTGCCGCTCTTGCGGTCACCCTGCTCTTCGCCAAACACCCGTTATGGCAAGCTCTCGCTGGAGCAACAATCCTGAGTGCCATCGCGACCGCGGCCTATCCGCTGCTCGCTGGCTCTCGGTACTACCGTCTCCTTGTTGCAGCTCTTCTCATGGCCTACGCGGCACTCTTAATTCACCTCTCCGGAGGCCTGATCGAAATGCACTTCCAGATTTTCGTGGCCTTAGCTTTCCTCATCATCTACTATGATTGGTTCCCGATCGTACTTGCAGCAGGTCTAATTGCTATTCACCACGTCTTGTTCAATATCTTCTTTCCCTACAGTGTGTACAAGGATGGCCCATCTTGGACGATCACGTTCATCCATGCGTTTTTTGTCGTCTTGCAAACAGCCGTCGGTATCCTGATTGCGCAGCGCATCCGCTCCAGTGCTCTGGCGGTGGCACACGCAGCGCGTCGTCTGGCAGCCGAGCAAGTTCCGGCTTTCGCTAGCGCACTGCGCCGCATCGCCGCAGGCGACCTGACGCAGTCGGTGCAGTTCTCGAGCGACGACGTTCGCGTCAGCTGGCAGGACGAAATCGGCTGCATGGTGGAATCGTTCAATGCCGTCCAGCACCAGCTCGGGAGTGCCGCCCACGAACTCGATGCCATGGTCAACCAACTGCGAACGATGGTCGCTGATATCCAGCAAGCCGCCGACGGTCTTACTGGTGCGATGGAGCAAATGGACAGGGCTGCGACCGAGTCTGCCGACGCAATGCGTGAAGTAAGCACGAGCATGGCAGATGTGGGCCAAGGAACGGCCGAAGTCACACGCGCCGCGACGACAGCCAGAAACTCAATGGAACAGCTCCAGCAAGTCGTTCAGTCCGTCGCGGCGGGGGCCAGCGCACAAGCACGCAGCCTTGAGCGAATCAATGCCGCCGCAAACGAGCTCGTTGCCCATGTCCAGCGCGTCCTTGCTGACACGAGCGCGGTCGAAGAAGCAACGATGAACACCCGGCAGTCAGCTGATGCAGGTGCTGATGCCGTGCGACACACTGTCAATGCCATGCTCGAGATTCGGAACGTCGTGCTCGCCGCGGCGGAACGGGTCGCGAAACTTGGTGAACTTGGGCAACAGATTAGCGCCGTCGTCGAGACGATTGACAACCTTGCTGAGCAGACGAACCTCCTCGCATTGAACGCGGCGATCGAGGCGGCACGAGCAGGGGAACACGGGCGAGGCTTCGCCGTCGTCGCCGACGAGGTGCGGAAACTCGCAGAACGCAGCCGACGAGAAACGCAGGATATTGCCGCACTCATCGATCAGGTGCGCACGGCCACCGAGCAAGCGGTGGCCGCAATGCGCACTGGCGCCGAACGGGTTACCAGCGGTACCGACCGCGCCGACCAGGCCGGACAAGCCCTGCAAGCAATCCTCGACGCAGTGGAGCGCACAAGCGAGAAGGTCAGTGCAATCTCTGCTGCCGCGCGACAAATGGCACAGGCAAGCGAACGAGTCGTGGCAGCTCTGCGCGACATCAGTGCGGTCATCGAGCAGAACGCGACAGCTGCAGAAGAGATGGCCGCACAAGCCGCTCAGGTCACCGATGCGGTGAAAGCGATCGACCGTGTGGTCGGCAACCAGCAACGCAGCGCAGAACTCGCCACCGCGCAAGTCGACGCCGCCGCGCAAGCGATTGAGGCAGTCAGCACACAAGCGCAGATCGTCGGGCGGTACGCAGCGCGCCTCCGCTCCCTCATCGCGAACTTCACCCTCGGAAAACAGCCGCAGTACACGATCGAGGGGAGTCAAGCAGACGGCCGCCTGGCTGGCAACCCTGCGGTCACCGAGCCGGTTCACGCGGGCAGCAACGGTCGCTCTCGGCAGGAAAGTCATCCACTCTCGAAGGGTGGCCTCGTCGGCGCTCTACGCGCGAATGGGCGCTCTCACGAATGAGAGCATCCCGGTGAAAAAAAACTCGCGGGGGACGCGATCCGCGTCCCCCGCGACACATCTCTTCAATCTTCAAAACAGTTTCGCCTCACCCACCAATTTGACTCATGCCACGACCTGTACGGCGATCACCTTCGCGGAGACCGTGTCCCCACGGTTTCCGCCAGACAGCAGCACGAATCCGCTCGATCAATTCCTCTTCGCTTGCCCCACGCCGGACGAGCTCTCGCACGTCAACTTCGTCACTCCGCAACAGGCACAGCCGCAACTTGCCGTCAGCTGTGAGACGGATCCGATTGCAAAACGCACAGAACGGTTCACTAACCGGGCTGATAAAACCGATCGTCCCGCGAGCTCCCCGGATCCGATAGACCCTTGCTGGATCGCTCAGCGGCGCCTCTAACTCCTCGAGCGGGCCATACACCGCCTCAATCCGTGCGCGGGTCTCGGCACTGGTGACAAGCCCTGTATCGTGCACCTCGACTACACCCTCGAGCGGCATCACTTCGATGAAACGTACTTGCCACGGCCGTTCGAGGGTTAACCCGGCGAGTGCCGGCACCTCGTGGTCGTTGAGACCACGAACGACCACCGCGTTCAGCTTAATTGGCGAGAGTCCGGCCGCCTCAGCAGCTGCGATACCTGCAAAGACCTTCTCAATACGACCACCACGCGTCATGATGCGGTATCGCTCGGGATCCAGCGTGTCCAAACTGATATTGATGCGCCGCAGCCCGGCCGCGGCAAGGTCGTGCGCAAGTCGCTCCAACAGCAAACCGTTTGTCGTCATCGAGATATCCTCGACACCGGGGATCGCCGCCATCGCCCGGACAAGCTCCACAAGATTGGGCCGAACCGTTGGCTCACCGCCCGTGAGGCGAAGGCGACTGAAACCAATGCGTGCAGCCGCGCGGACGATCGTCAAGAGTTCCTCGTCGGTCAGGAGCTCGTCCCGTGGCGCGAACTTCATTCCATGGGCAGGCATACAGTACACGCAGCGGAGGTTACAGCGGTCCGTTAGCGAAATACGGAGATAGGTAATAGGGCGCCCGTACGCATCGCGTGTGATGCGCTCACCGGCCCGGGGCACGGCGCGCTCATCCGTCATGATCCGCTGCACGATGGGGATACCCATCCTGTTGTACTCCCTTCGGCGGCGCCGGACCGCGCCCCACCATCATACGGCAACGCTGATCAACTATCACAAGGATAGCAGACTGCTTGGAGAAACGCAACGTGTTCGTTGCGTATTCACCAATACTACCGGCGCAGCACGATCACCTTGAATGCCTCTGCGTATCGCAATCCGCGCTCTGCACCGACCTCCGCTGCCCGTTCCCGTACACGCTGTGCCAACTCCACCGGATCGCTGATCTGGCTGCGGTGCGCCGTGAGGGCTGCAAGCTTCAGGTCCATCGTCTCTTCGATATCGACATAGAGATCAGGATATTGGGCACCAAACAACCAAAGCTCCGCCACCTTATGCGGCTCGAGTCCCTCTGCGAGGTGCTGCGGAAAATACAGAGGATCACGTGCCGTGGGATAGACCGCGTCTATTGTGGTAATCCCCACTGCTCGGTGATCTGGGTGCAATGCATACGGGCGAAACGGGTCGTGTGTGATCACAATGTCAGGACGATAGGTACGAATCTGCCGCACAATCCGTTCACGGAACGCCAAATCCGGCACAAGTTCACCATCCGGTAAGCGTAAAAAGACAACCTGCTGTACGCCAAGTCGGCGGCACGCTTCCTGTTCCTCCTCCTCCCGCTGCCGGGCCAATTGCTCTGGCGAGAGATCACGCCGGTTCGTCCCCTTGTCGCCAGAGGTGCACTGGACGAGGACAACCTCCTTCCTCTCGCGTACCAGTCGCGCCACCGTGCCCCCAGCCCCAAACTCCATGTCGTCCGGGTGTGCAACGACGACCATCACGCGCTGGTACGGCGTCAGTGTTGTCATTCTTGTCCTGTCCTCTCCCGCGCAGGCCTTCGTCCAGTTGTCACCAACCGTTGTAGCGCCGTGGCCACTATCTCGTTTCTTGCGACCCTTTCCTGTTCACCGGTAACCAGGTTACGCAGCGTCACAACCCCCGCGGCGAGCTCGTCCGGACCAACAATGATGGCGAACGGGATACCCTTCCGGTTCGCATACTGGAGTTGCCGCCGGAGATCGACCCGCTCACCGAGATAGACCTCAGCGTCTATCCCATTCGCCCGGAGTTCCTGCGCCACACGCAGAATCTCGCTGCGCTGCTGCTCCTCCACAGCAACGACGAGAACTTCGCTGACCGTCTCAGGAGTTGGCAGCAGCCCATATTCGTCGACTACCTCGACTAACCGCTCCAGTCCAAGCGAAGCCCCAGTCGCCGGTATTTCTTCTCCAAGGAACATGCCGATGAGCCGGTCGTAGCGACCAGCACCACCGAGCGATCCAATCGCCGGTTCCCGCACAATGACCTCGGCAACCGGCCCAGTGTAGTAGTCAAGTCCCCGTGCCAGGGAGAGATCGAGGATGTAGCTCCCTTCGGGAGCTCCGTACGCAGCCAGATACCCAAACAGTTCCGCAAGCTCGTCCAGCGCCCGCTGTGCTTCGGCATCCTCGGCAAGCAAGTGCCGAACCGTATCGAATACCGTCTCTGGATGCCCCTGCACACGAATGAGCTCTAGCACACGCTCGGCTGCCTTTGGCTCCACCCCCGCTCGAATCAACTCCTCGCGAACCCCGTCCTCGCCTATCTTCGCCAACTTATCGATCGCCCGATAGACCGACAGAGCAAGCGCTGGCTCCACGCCTGCCGCGCGGGCAAGCGCTTCCAAAAGCTGGCGGTGGTTGACGTGAATTACGGCATTCGGCACGCGTAGCGCCGAGAGGGCATCAATCCAGACCGAAAGCACCTCGGCATCCGCCAGCATCGAGCGCGTGCCAACGACGTCAACATCGCATTGCCAGAACTGGCGATACCGGCCACGCTGCGGCCGTTCGGCTCGGAAGACCGGACCGATATGGTACCGTTTGAAGGGTAAAGTCAGTTCGGAACGATGTACCGCGACGTAGCGCGCGAGCGGCACCGTGAGATCGTAGCGAAGACCAACCTCACGTCCACCATGATCCACGAACCGGTAGAGCAGCTTTTCCCCTTCTTCGCCGTACTTTCCCGAGAGCACCTCATAGTATTCCAGGAGCGGCGTGTCGATCGGATCAAACCCATAGCGCTCGAAGACACGCCGGAGTATGTCGATCACCCGCTGGCGCAAGAGCATCTGCCGCGGGGTAAAGTCACGCATCCCGCGGAGCACTTGCGGTGGCCGCCGTGTCTGCGCCCCGTCACTCATGTCGTCGACCCTTCTCCGCTCACTTGCGCGCCTCAAATACGAGATGTGCGAGCTCGGGCAGCACAAGCTCATCCATCGCCAATCGCACCGCACCGGTCGAGCCGGGCATTGCAATGACGACCTTGCCGCGTGCGACACCAGCGATGGCGCGCGAGAGCATCGCTGCCGTTCCAATCTCACGGTAACTCAACCATCGGAAAAGTTCACCGAACCCGTCTAACCGCTTTTCGAGTCGCGCGGCGACTGCCTCATAAGTGACGTCCCGTCGTGCGATGCCAGTGCCTCCGTTCAACAGCACCGCGTCACAGTCCGGCCGCTCCAGAAACTCGTCAAGCAACTGGCCAATCTGATCTGCTTCGTCCGGAACGATAGCGTAGGCGATAACCTGATGACCCCAACGCTCTAAACGCTCCCGAATCAGGGCCCCGCTTGTATCAGTTTCTGCCGTCCGGGTATCGCTGACCGTTATTACCGCACAGCGGACCGATCGGGGTGCGGCTGCCCGATGCTGTTCGATGCTCGTGCTCACGGCTCTCCCTCCACGCTGGTCAAGGCTAACGCGAGCGCCGCGTACCCGACCATTGCTGCCTCCAGATCATCGATCCGCACGCTATCGTTCACCGTGTGCGCAAGCGATTCATCGCCAGGCGCAAACCCGATCGTCGCCATCCCGTGGGCTATAAAGTGCCCGCCATCCGTCGCAAACCGCCAGAATCCGTCCGATACTGGTCGGCCAAACACCGTCTCGAGTGTCCGCCTTGCGGTCCGAATCGCTCGGTGATCAGCGGGAAGAACATAACCTCTCGTCGGGGGGAGCTCCATCGTCACCCCTCGATAGCTGCAAGCAGCACGGACGGGAACTGTGACGTCCGCGAGAACGCCCTCCACGAGACAGTCAGCCGCCAATACAGCAACCATGCTTCGTAACTCTTCCGGGTCTTCTCCTGGCACAGTCCGCCAGTCCAACACCAGCCGCACCGACCCGGGAATCACGTTCGGGCTTTCTTGATCCGTGCGCAGTAGCGTCGGGGCAACAGTGCTCCTGCCTAGTTCAGGATGCTCTCGATGTTCCAGTTCGTTCAAGCGTGAGAGGAAGCGACCAAGCGCAAAAAGCGGATTGGCCCCACGTTCCGGGGCACTCGCGTGGGCCGAGCGACCAACAAATCGCACCTCGATAGCGACTCGACCGCGATGGCCACGCCGCAACTCTAGGTTTGTCGCCTCACCGAGCACAACGGCATCGGTCCGCAGCCATTCGCAGAGTACCGCGGCCCCAAGCCCACCGACCTCCTCCTGAACGACCGCTGTGACATAACAGTCACCGGGCGGGCGCACGCCAAGATCACGGAGCAGGACTAGACCATACACTTGACTGGCCAGCGCCCCTTTCACGTCGCAGGCACCGCGACCGTACAGGACACCATCAGCGACAACCCCAGCGTACGGCGGATAACGCCACGCCTCTGGATCCCCCTCATGGACGTGATCGAGATGTGCATTGAACTGGACGGAAAGTCCACTACCGGTGCCGCGAATCAGGCCAACAACATTGCCAGCTCGGTCGAAATCCACCTCGTCGTATCCGAGCTTCTGAAGATGTCCTGCGACAAGCTCCGCAATTGCGCGTTCCTCGCCGGGAAGGCTTCTCGTCCGGATAAGTTCCTGCGCAAAAGAGACGAGCTCATTCCGCCGCGCCCGTCCCGCCTGCCACAAACGCGTGACCAACGCAGCGTCAATCACCGCCAACCATCCTCCCCTTCACTGACGCTGCCTGGGAAATGCCTCCACCGAACGACACGGCCAGCCCGATCCACTGTCACGGCTACAAGGTCGATACGACAGAGTCGCTGACCATGCTCCGGGTGTGCCGCAAGGAACTCTTCCAGCGTCGCCAGCAGCCGGCGTCGCTTGGCAGTGGTTACGGCCCACTCGGCCGGCTCGGCGACATCCACTCGCCGCACTTTCACCTCGACCGCAACAAGAACATCGTCGTCAAGGGCAACGATATCGAGCTCACCGCTGCGGCAACGCCAGTTACGTGCGATGACAACCCATCCTCTGTCGGCAAGCCAGCGGGCGACTGCCGCTTCCCCCGCCTCTCCTAGTTCGGAGCGTTTCACCGGTTAATCCTCCTGAACGCTTAATCCGATCCGGAACGAGCGACGGTGGAGAGGCGTCAGGCCAAGACGGGCTATCGCCTGCCGATGGGCAGGCGTCCCATATCCTGCATTGTCTTCCCACCCGTACCCGGGGAAGAACCGAGCAAGCCGCTCCATCAGGCGATCGCGCGTGACCTTGGCCAGAATCGAGGCTGCAGCGATGCTCGCACAGAGGCAATCACCGCCGACGATCGCGGTTGAGATCGTCGAGTCAAAGCCCGGAAGCACGAGACCGTCATAGAGGACATGATCGACCGGTCCCAAACGCGCTAAGGCGCGGTGCATCGCCAGCGCGGTCGCGCGAACAATGCCGTACCGGTCGATTTCACGATGCGACGCAGCGCCGAGTGCCCACGCTGTGGCGTGAAGGCGAATCCACTCGGCGATACGCGCTCGCTGGCGCGGGGTGAGCCGCTTGGAGTCAGAGAGAAGATCAGGGATGTCTGTGCCAGGGGCGAAAACGCAGGCCGCAGCAACAACAGGTCCCGCAAGCGCCCCCCGGCCCACCTCATCGAGCCCGGCGACCCGGACCTTTCCGGCTTGCCACAATTCCTGCTCAAGGTTGAAAGTCGGCCGCTCGTCCCGGCCAGGCTGGCGCTTGCTGGACGAGACGAGCGGCGCTGACATCGCCACACCCCTCAGCGCAGGTAGCTGCCTTCAGGGCGCCGTCGCTCCTTCAGACGAGCCGCCTTTCCAGCACGCTCACGCAGGTAGTACAAGCGTGCGCGACGCACCTTCCCGTGGCGCAACACCTCAATCTTCTCAATGAGCGGACTGTGCAACGGGAACGTCCGCTCGACTCCGATGCCGTGCGAGGCGATCCGGCGCACCGTGAAGGTCGCATCCGTCCCGCCACCCCGCTTGCGGATGACAACACCTTCGAACGGCTGCACGCGCACATTCCCACCCTCGACAACACGGTAGTGCACGCGCACCGTGTCACCCGGGCTGAAAGGAGGCAAATCTGTCCTCAGGTACTGCTCTTGGACACTGCGGATGAGATCCTGCATCGCTTCAGTCCTTATCCCGCACTCTCCCGCGCTGCGGACCGCGAGAACGGCCGCAGAAAGACAGCCATTCGGCAGTATAGCAAACTGTTGCGCCTCACGAGGTCACTCGGCGAACTCGGTTCTGCGGTAAGCTCTCCACCACTTCGACCGCCACCTCGTAGCGACCGAAGGATGGCATGATGTAAATCCCCTCCACCACCTCGTAGGCCCTGGCGACAAGTTCGCGCGCCATTGCGACCCCTTCGGCACGCCCGTTGGCACCTGCCCGCCGCATCCGCTCTAGCGCTTCTTCCGTCAACGTGATACCGGGCACTTCATTGTGCAGGAACACTGCATGTCGGTAGCTCTGTAGTGGAAGGATACCGAGCAAGACTGGCACCCCAAGCGGCCCGTAGCGCTCCTCGTACTTCCGCACAAAGGTCAACCACGTGTCCAGATCAAAGACAGGTTGCGTCATGATAAAGTGCGCTCCCGCAGCGAGCTTGGCATGGAGCCGCTCCAACTCCCGGTCAAGGTCAGGGCGTGTCGGATCGCAAGCCACCCCGATGGTGAAGCTCGCCTGCTGGCCGATCGAGGCCCCACCGGCGTCCATACCATTATTGAAATTCGTTAAGATCCGCACCAGTCCTATTGAGTCCACGTCGTAGACTGGAGTGGCATGAGGATAGTCACCTAAGGTCGGAGGATCACCTGTAAGAGCCAAAATGTTGCGCACCCCGAGCGCGTGGGCACCAAGCAAATCCGATTGGAGTCCCATCAGATTCCGGTCGCGTGTCGTCAGGTGCAAAATCGTCTCGATGCCGACCTCATGTTGCAAAAGGTAGCAAAGCCCCAAGGCGCTCAGGCGTACGCGCGCCATTGGGCTATCCGCGACGTTGATGAACTCGACCCCAGACTGACGCAAAATCCGGGCACCATCAATCGCCTTCTGAGGATTCAGCCCCTTCGGAGGATCAATCTCGACGCTGATAATGAATTCCCGTCCCAGCTTCTGCTTGAGTCGCGTCGGCCCCTCCGGAGCCAGGACAGTCACCGGCCGAACACGCTCTTCAAGGCGGATCGCCGCACCGCTGGAAACACTCGTGCCCCTCTGCTCGTCAAGGACTCGCCGCATGGCGGCGATGTGATTTGGCGTTGTGCCACAGCAGCCTCCCAGAATCCGAACGCCCAGCTCGAGTGCTTCTTGAGCGAACTCTGCAAAATAGTCCGGCGAGGAGCCAAAGATCACGCGATCACCAAGAACAGTCGGCCACCCAGCATTCGGCATCGCGGATAACGGAATATTCCCCGTGTTTGCCGCTACCATGTCCCGGAGAACAGCAAGCATCGGCCGTGGGCCGACACTGCAGTTCACCCCGATGGCATCTACCCCGAGTTCGGTAAGCGATTGCACAACCACGTCCGGCGTGTGGCCCGCCATCGTCCGCCCATCGGCGGCGAAGGTCATCTGCGCGACGAGCGGGAGATCACTGACCTCACGGGCAGCGAGGATCGCTTGCCGCAGCTCTTCTAGCTGACTGAACGTCTCGAAGATCAGGAGATCAACGCCACCTTCGAGCAACGCCTCGATCTGCTCACGAAACACGTCACGAATCGTCTCCGGTGCGACGGTACCGATCGGGGCGAGGATCCGCCCACTCGGTCCGACCGCTCCAGCGATGAGAACGGGAATACCTGTAATCTCTCTTGCCTCGCGAGCGAGACGGACGGCCCGTCGGTTCACGTCCCGTACACGTTCGCCCAGCCCGTGCGACTCGAGCTTCATCCGATTCGCCCCAAAGGTGTTTGTTTCGATCAACTCCGCTCCTGCCAAAATGTAGTCGCGGTGGATCGCCACAACTAAGTCCGGGTCGCGCAGATTCACTGCCTCAAAGCACTGCTCAAGCCGCACCCCTCGTTCGTACAGCTGTGTCCCCATTGCCCCATCAGCAAGCAACGGCCCTCGCTGCAATCGCTCGAGAAACGGATGCGCCATCGTCACCAGTCCCGTTCGCTCCGTGCCCCAACAACCGCCTGACGAGTGAGTGTACTCGTTCGCCTTCTAAGCTGTGCTGTGACACCACAAATCATTTGCAGTGGTACATCCGCTCTCCCACGGAAATACGGGTGAAAGGCAGCTGCGCAGTGCCCTCGCATACTCAGGAACAGCATGAGTTCGTGCAGCGGGATCCTGTGTACCGCAGACAAGCGAACATTTGTCATACCATAGCACGCGCCCAGCAGATAACCGGATCGGCGATTTGGCAATATGGACGCACTGCGCTCGTTCGCCGCTCCAGTCTCTCCTTCAACACAGGCATTTTGCCATCGACTCAAGCGGAACTCCCGTGCATCGGAAAGCAGTCTCGAAACGCCTGGTCGACTTCCGCGGCTCCAGGTGCGCAGACAGGGCGACACGCCACGTTGGCGTGAGACATTGCGGTTGGACAGCACTGATCCCCCGGCAGCTTTGTGCGATCGCAGCAACGGGCAACGACCGTCCCGACCGGCTAGTATGTGCGGACACTGCTCCATCTTCCTGCCAAGAGGCGTACGCCAGCACGTGTGAGGCCGATGCACACTGCGGGCTAGCGAGGTCGCCAGGTCATGGGTGGCAAGCAAGGCGCTGACAAGCACACACCGAATTGACAACCGACGGTGCACCATGTACGATCGGCACGTCAGGAGCGCTGCCGTGAGTACACCGCATCCAGACGAGCCGTCGCTCGTTATAGACATGGGAGGACAGGGAATGTCGGGCACCTTTGCGCTGTCCGCGGCAGACGAGTTACGGTGTGTCGCCCGTGCCAAGGCGGGCGACGAAGAAGCATTTACCCTGCTCTATCAGAAATACGAGCGCACGATCTATCAATTTATCTACCGCATGGTTGGGAATGCGGAGGATGCCAATGACCTGACTCAGGAGTGTTTTATTCGAGCATACAAAGCGCTTCCCCAGACGAGCGACGACTTAAACCTGGGTGCCTGGTTACGTCGCATTGCTGCCAACGTTTGCTTAGATACGCTCCGCCGACGCAACCGACTGCGCTGGTTGCGCCTGGATCAGCTCGCCCCCTGGCAAGGAGCCTCACTCCGTGCAAACGGCACCGATCCGGAACGAGCGTTGATGCAGACCGAAACTCAAGATGTCGTCACGCGCGTTTTACAGCAACTGCAACCACGCTATCGAGCTGCACTCATCCTCCGCGAGTATGAAGGCTATTCGAGTGACGAGATTGCGGAGTTGCTCGGGATTTCGCGATCTGCCGCCAAGTCGCTGCTGTTTCGGGCTCGCGAGGAATTTCGCCGCCTCTACCACGAGATGGAGGCATCGTCGACCTAATGGGCTCGCGGAGCTGTCGTTTCTACCGGCCCCTACTCTCCGCCTACCTCGACGGCGAACTGTCGGACGAGGAACGACAGCGGTTGTTTGCACATTTGGCCATCTGCGTGGATTGTCAGCGCCGCCTCCAAGAGTACCAGAGTCTCCGCGAACGTTTGCGTCGTCTTCCACCGACCCCGCCACCCCCGCGACAGCTCCAGCGCGAACTCTGGCAACGGCTGGCAGAGACAGAACGCGAACAGCGGCGCAGCCACCGCTTTCGTATGGCTGTGACAGCGACGGCGTTGAGTGTCGTGATTGTCCTCGCCCTCGTACTTTCCGCAAGCATTGGACTGCAGCGTTCTCAGCCTCCGCGCATCCTTGAGTCGCGCCCTGCAGCCGGAACCACTCAACTATGGCCAATCTATCAGCCAATCGAGATCGTCTTTTCCAAGCCAATGAACGAGGAATCGGTGCTGCAGAACCTCCGCATCTCTCCGCCCGGTGAGCGTGAGCGCTTGCCCATCAGCTGGGAAGGAACAAAGCTGATTATTGGAGCCGATAGCGAACGTCGAGTGGCACTCCTCCCGGACACTGTCTATCAGATTGCCATTCTCCCTGATGCCGAGGATCGTTGGGGACATCGGCTCGGCCTGACCTACACATTGACCTTCCACACCTCCAGCGCCATTGTGCATACGACTGAGACGCCTGGCCTAACCCCTGTTGCTCCAGAACCGGGGCCGTCTCCAACGCCCATTGCTCCTGCGGTCGCCGAGTCCAGCCCCACCCCGCAAACGGCCAGCACCCCCGTGCCGTCCGAGTCGTCACCCACCCCTGCCCCATCTTCGAATTCGTCGCAACCGTCAGTTTCTCCGCCTCCGGCCCTGCAACCGGCACCAACAGTGGTACCGGTGGCGAGTCCAACTCCGACACCGCTTCCAACACCAACGCCAGTACCACCGACTCCTGCTCCGGAGCCAACTCCGACGCCAGCTCCCTCGCCCACTCCGGCGACTCCCGAACCGATTCCAGTCACAGGAGCGTTCGGCCGGATCTACTGGGCTGATCAAGCAGTGCAGCAAAAGCTTGGGGCACCAGTCTCTCCAGCATTCGTCGTCAATGCCGCGGAGCTCGCTTTCCAGCGGGGATTGATGGTCGAGCGCTTCGATACGCTAACTGTGTACGTCCTTGAAGCCACCGGCACGTGGAAGAGTGTGCCTGAGCCAGCCCCAGTCGACCCACCGCTCGAGTTCCGCTCGGTCGAGCCGAACCTCTGGCTCCCCGGTGGAACGTTTGGCCAGGTATGGGAAGCGCTTACTTTGGCTAACTCTCTCGGATACGCAACTGAGTCCGAGATTCACGTCATGGCAACTGGAGCGCGTATCCAGAACTTCGAGCATGGAACCATGATCCAAAGCGACCGCGGTTTTGTCTACGTCCTCTTTGACGACGGCACCTGGTCACAGTTCCCCGTCACCAGCTGAACCCCTTACCGAAGCGCATTTTGGAGAAGCACAGCAATGGCATCATAGAGCGCGTGGGTCACGATACACGCGCTTGTTCCCAACCGGCGCCGCTCGATCCCGAGGAGGATCGCCAAGCCAAAGACGCCGAGCGTGACGATGGAAAGCTCGTATTGCACGTGCACTACCGTGAACAAGAGAGCCGTGAGCAGCAGCCCATAGCGGGGTTGCACCGCACCCCGGAAAAGGAGCTCCTCACCGACACCGGCCAAGATTCCCAGTGCGAGTGCCCAGGCTGGTGAGCCAAACTCGGTGGTCACCGGTAACATGCGCTCTTCGATCCGTGCAACGACACCCGGCTGAAGCAATCCAGCAAGGAGCCCCGTCAGCAACGAAAGCCCAAACATCCCCGCGGTGAAGAGCACCGCTCCGAGAAGGTCGCGGCGAGACGGCCAGCGCAAGCCCAATCGATCGACCGCGCTTTGCCAATGCCGTGAAAACGGAAAGCCGATCAGGACCAATGCCAGCGCCACCTCGGCCAACGCCTGCCCAAGGAGTTGCTCCTTGCTGACCTCAAGGCTCGGAATTGTGCCCGGCTGAAGTAGGGCCCCGACGAATAAGCCAATCGTCCCTTGTATGGCAGCTAGTCCCAATGCGTCCAGCAGCGATGTCGGATTGATCGCTATCCACCGCGCCCAGAGACGACGATACGGCGGCCACCAGGCAAGGAGGAGCCCGATGGCCGCCCCGCTGGCTCTCGCAGCCAACCGTGGTTCGCCAGTCAGGAATGCCAGCACACCAAGACCAAGAGACAGCGATCCGACACCGAGGACCGCACCATGGATCACCCAGCGGGCCCACGCCAAACGAACTCCAGCCTCGGCCATCGCGCGGGCGGTAGCACCGAGCAGGACAATCGCAATAAGCTCGATCATCCACACGTTCCATACTCCCTAGATCGGTATCCACTCACCGCCGTGCTAGACTCGGTCCAGTACAGTGGATGGTCGGAGCACATGGCACGACGGAGCGGTCTTGGACGCGGGCTGGATGCGCTGATCCCTCGAACCACCTCCATTAGCACTGAAGTGATCCAGGAAATCGCGATCGAGGAGATCACGCCGAACCCGCGGCAGCCCAGACAATCGTTCGGAGAAGAAGACCTGCAGGAGCTCGCTGAGTCGATCCGCCAGCACGGCATCGTCCAGCCGATCATCGTCGCGCGCACTGGCAGCACACCGCCCTACCAGATCGTCGCTGGGGAGCGACGCTGGCGCGCCGCACGACTGGCAGGGCTTACCGTCATCCCAGCGATCATCCGCGAGCTGTCCCCACGGGAAGCCGTCGAGATCGCTCTGGTTGAAAACCTTCAGCGTGCTGACCTTTCGCCGCTTGAGGCCGCACTTGCCTACCGTACCTTGATCGAGGAGTTTGGTCTCACCCAAAGCGAAGTCGCCGAGCGTGTTGGGAAGAGCCGCTCTGCTGTTGCCAACACGCTCCGCCTGCTCGATGCCCCGGAGCCACTTCAGCGCGCCTTGGCTGCCGGAGAAATCAGCGAGGGACACGCCCGAGCACTCCTGTCTTTGCCAGATGTCTCCACTCAGCTCGAGGCGCTGCGCTTGATCCGTGACCGGGGGCTTACGGTTCGCCAGACCGAGGATCTCGTCCGCCGCTGGTCGACACGCCCACGACTGCGTCGTCCCTCTACTCCCCACGTGCCGCTCGAGTTCGAACGGGCAACTGAGGAACTGCAGCGCCGTCTGCGGACCAAGGTCGAACTCCGCACGGGCGCGCGCGGCGGACGCTTGATCATCCATTACTCCACCCTGGAAGAACTCCAGCGTCTCCTCGACGAATTGCTCGGCCAGTCCGACGATGAATTACTTGGCTAGTCACGCGGACTGCAAACGCTCCTCGATTTCCTCGATTAACCGATCGATCGGCACCCGGACTTGCTGCATGGTATCTCGATCACGGATCGTGACTGTCCGGTCGTCCAGGGTCTGATAGTCGATGGTGATGCAGTAGGGCGTTCCGATCTCGTCCTGGCGACGATATCGTCGCCCGATACTCTGAGTCTCGTCGTACTCAATGCGGAAGTGCTGGCGAAGCTCCCGTGCCACCTCGCGAGCCACCTCCACAAGTTCCGGCTTACGCATCAGCGGCAAGACTGCCGCCTTGTAGGGTGCGATCCGCGGGTTGAAACGCAGAACGACTCGTGTGTAGGGGTTTCCGTTCACATCGACGGCTGGCTCTTCGTCATAGGCGTCACAGAGGAGCGCCAGCAGCAACCGTTCGACGCCCATTGTTGGCTCGATCACGTGCGGGATGAACCGCTCATTCCGTTCCTGATCGAAATACGTCAGATCCTCACCACTGTACTCCTGATGTCGCCGAAGGTCGTAATCCGTCCGATAAGCGAGACCACACAACTCCTTCCAACCGAAGGGGAAGAGATACTCGAAATCGATCGTTTTCTTCGAGTAGTGTGACAGCTCCTGGGGCCCATGTTCGCGCGTTCGGAGACGGTCCGGTTTGAAGCCGATCCAACGCAAGAAACGGGCCATCTCGTTCAACCAGTGATCGAAGTACTCCTCCCAGGTCTCTGGTCGGATGAAGTACTCGATTTCCATCTGCTCGAACTCGAGCAACCGGAAGATGAAGTTCCCCGGCGTGATCTCGTTCCGGAAGGCCTTCCCGACCTGCCCGATCCCGAACGGAATCTTCACGCGGCTGGTCTGGACGACTTGTTTGAAGTTGATAAAGATCGCCTGCGCAGTTTCCGGGCGCAAGTACACCAGCGTCGATTGTTCCTCCACCGGCCCAATGAACGTCCGGAACATCAAGTTAAACTTACGCACTGGTGTCCAGTCGCGTGCTCCGCATACCGGACAAGCAAGATTCGATTCCTGAATGATGCGGGTCATGTCCTCGATGGACAATCCTTCGGTGGAGCGCTCCAGCTTTTCTTCGATGAGCGTGTCAGCGCGGAACCGGCTTTTGCAGCGGCGGCAGTCGACAAGCGGATCGTTGAACTCTTCTACATGTCCAGAAGCCTCCCAGACACGCGGATGCAAAAGAATACCACCATCCAAGCCGAGCATGTCCTCACGACGCTGGATAAAGAACTCCCACCAAGCATTCTTAATATTGCGCTTGAGTTCCGCACCAAGCGGTCCGAAATCCCAAGTGTTGGCGAGACCACCATAGATCTCGCTCCCGGGATAGACAAAGCCACGCCGCTTCGCCAATGAGACGATCGTCTCCAGACGAACCGTCGATGTCCGACCGGCTTCCATCGCGTCGATCCTCTCTCGCAGACACGCACAGCCCCTCGTCCGCGACGAGGGGCTGCCCTGGCTCGGACGTGCCGTCTCAGGCGTCACCGACAGGGCTCATAGCTGCCCCCATCTTCACCTCTTGATGGTAGCACTCCGGCCCTGCCGGAACCCGCCCATCGCTCTGCAGTACTCGTTCGACAAGCCGGCGATAGACCAGAGTCGTGGCCGGGCTCACATGCCCAAGAATCCGCTGCACGTCGCGGAGCTCCCAACCGTTCGCGAGCGCCTGGACAGCAAAGGAATGCCGCAAGGTGTGTGGGGTCACCTCTGGCAAACCCACGGCATCGGCGTAGCCTTTCAAGATCAACCAGAAGCCCTGTCGCGTCAAGCGTGTGCCACGATGATTGAGAAAGAGAGCCTGTTCTGTTTTGGATGGTCCAAAGACTGGTCGGCCATACTCGAGGTAATCACGGAGCGCTTCAATCGCATCGCGCACCAGCGGAACGCGCCGCTCGCGACCGTTCGGCCGGCGGACAACGAGCTCTCCATGGTTCAAGTCGACATCCGACAAGTCCAACGCGGTCAATTCACTCACGCGCAGACCAGTCGTTGCCAGGGTGACGAGCATCGCCCGGTCCCGCAAACCTTCGGGGGAACGATCAACTGAAGCCGCTTGGATCAACTGCTGGATCTCATGAGGACTAATCGCATGAGGCGTGAAGCGACCGGCCCGCGGTGCCGGTAAGCCGTCAGCCGGATTCTCGTGGAGAGAGCTGCTCCGCACGAGATACTGACAGAACGACTTGATCGCTGCAAGCTTCCGCGCTGCCGTTGTATCCGCGTACTGGCGTTCTCTCAGATAGTTCAGAAATGCGCTCAAGTGCTCGCTTCTCAACGCGCTCCACTCTCGGATGCCTTCTCGCTCCTGGAGAAAGGTAGCGAACTGCTCCAGGTCGTTGCGATAAGCTGCCACGGTATTCGGCGAGAGTCCTCGCTCACGCACCAATCCAGCGAGGAACTGTTCAATCGCGGTCTGCATCAGTCCTGCCTCCACTCTCCCGCATGCACGACCGAAAAACACGATACCTTACCTTCGTGCCACCTAGAGCAACTGTTCGAGCGGCACGAACGGTAAGCCCAACGCCTCAGCCACGGAAGGATGCGTGATCCTTCCTCTAAACACATTAACGCCTTTCGCCAGCGCTGGGTCGCGCTTGACGGCAGCAGTGAACCCAAGATCTGCCAGCTTCAGCAAGTAGCGCAAGGTCACATTACTGAGCGCGAGCGTACTTGTCCGCGGCACAGCCCCGGGCATGTTGGTCACCATGTAGTGCAGTATCCCGTCAACCTCGTAGACAGGTGCGTCATGTGTCGTCGGTCGCGCTGTCTCCACACAACCACCTTGGTCGATCGACACATCCACGATGACGCTTCCACGGCGCATCGCCGCCACCATCTCACGGGTGATCAGTTTGGGCGCTCGCGCTCCCGGAATCAAGACGGCCCCAATCACGAGATCCGCTCCGCGGACCGTCTCGGCGATCACTTGTTCACTCGACATGCGTGTCTGAAAACGACCGTGCAGGATCTGCTCCAGATACCGTAAACGCTCGATGTTGATGTCGAACAGAACGACATCCGCGCCGAGCCCAAGAGCCACTTGCGCCGCATTCGTCCCAACGGTTCCCCCACCCAGAATGACCACTCGTCCTGGCGCGACGCCCGCAACACCGCCTAAGAGTACTCCAGAGCCTCCATAGGGCTCCATCAAATAATAGGCTCCAACCTGGACGGCCAAACGCCCCGCGACCTCGCTCATCGGTGCCAGCAAGGGCAGCGATCCATCAGGTAACTGTACCGTCTCATAAGCGATTGCCGTCACTTCTCGTTCTATAAGAACTCGCGTCAACGCTTCGTTGGCGGCAAGATGCAGAAACGTGAAGAGTATGAGGCCTGGGCGGAGGTAAGGATATTCGGCCTCAATCGGCTCTTTCACCTTGACAACAAGCTCCGACTCCGACCACACCGTTGCCGCATCGTCTACCAGCGTCGCTCCTGCAGCGACATAGGCTGCGTCGTCGAAACCGCTCCCAACACCAGCACCGCGTTCGACGAGCACAGTGTGCCCATGTCGGACGAGCTCGCGCACACCATGCGGGGGTTGGGCAACTCGGTACTCACGCGGCTTGATCTCGCGGGGAATTCCGATGATCAAAGTGAAACCTCCCATCCATCCATGCCGTTCACGCCGCCCTGCCGTCCCATGCCGCACCTTCCGGCAGGACGGCGCTTATTGTCGCCGAAGACCCTTCTCGTCCACAAGACGAGCTGCACAGGTGATCAGATCACGAACCACACCGCGCCCGATACCGGCTCTTTCGCAGCGGTCAGGCGAGACGCCACCCCTGGCCGCCACGTCTCCATCTGCTCGACGCACAACCGGCATCTCCGCGGTAGGAACGCTAGGCCACTTTTTGGCGGCGAGTGTTCAGCGAACTGAACGACACGCCGCAACCATGCCTACCCCGCGTTCGACCGTTCATGTCTACAGAGCCGAGTGATCGATACGTTTCAGTTTGACGAGGGTCACGGTGGCTCGTTACAGTTAGTCGGTCAGGCCGGGATTCCCGGCTCGAGAAAGCGAGCAACGATGCAAGCGCTGTACATTGTCCCTATCCTCGCCGTTCTCATCCTGGTTCATGAACTCGGCCACTTCCTCGCCGCCCGACTCTTTGGAATTCGTGTCCTCGAGTTCGGCATCGGTCTCCCGCCACGTCTCTTCGGTATTCGCCGAGGTGGGGTGCTCTATTCCTTCAACGCTATCCCGCTTGGCGGATTCGTCCGTGTCGTCGGCGAAGACAGCCGAGCCGATGAACCAGACAGCCTCCAAAACAAACCACGCTGGCAACGTGCCATCTTCTTTGGCGCCGGTGCATTGATGAACCTTCTTCTCGCCTTCCTCGTCATGATGCTCCTTGTCGGCTTCCGTGGCCAGCCACAGTTCCATCTGTACGTCGCGGAGGTTGTTGCCGATTCCCCTGCCGCTGCAGTCGGATGGCAACCGGGAGACCGCATTATTGCGCTCGACGGTCAGCCAGTGCGTGATGCGAACCAACTCGTCGAACGGACGGAACAGGCTGCTGGACGTCCGCTCCGCGTGACGCTCCTGCGCGGCACAGAGCGAATCGAAACAACCGTTGTGCCACGTGACAATCCCCCTCCCGGGCAAGGACGCATGGGAATCCGCGTTCTTATGGAGCCGGCAGCAGAGCTCACGGTCGAGTCCGTTCAAACCGGCTCGCCCGCGGAGATGGCGGGCATTCGGCCGGGAGACCGCCTTGTCCGTATCGGCACGTATCCCATCGAAGACGCAGCAATCTACTTCCTACTCCTGGAGCAAAACGCCGGAAAAACCATCGAACTGACCATCGAACGAGAAGGGCAAATGACGACGCTCCAGCTCGCTGTCCCTCCATCCTCAGCTGGGGAATCACCCAACCTTGGCATGACGATTCGCCCGACACTCGTCACGGCACGCGTTCCACTGTGGCGTGTTCCACTTGATGGCGCTGTCCAGACTGTTGTGCTTGTCGCGCAGATGGTGCAGGGACTTCTCATGCTCATCCGCGGCGAAGCCTCGCTCACCGACATCGCCGGCCCTATCGGTATGGGCCAGTTAACCTCGGAAATTCTCCAGCTAAGCCCCGAACCAGTCTGGGTGACGCTGGGGCATCTCACAGCACTGTTGTCCGTGAACCTCGCAATCCTGAACCTGGTTCCCTTCCCCGCGTTGGACGGCGGGCGCTTGTTCTTCGTCCTGGTTGAAGCGATTCGTGGCCGCCGCATTCCACCCGAGAAGGAAGGCCTGATTCACCTCATCGGCTTTGCAATCTTGTTGACCCTCATGTTCATCGTCGCCTTCGTCGATATTGGCCGGTTGCTCAGTGGCGAGTCGCTTCTCCGGTGAGGCGCAATCGACACCCGACAAGCGGATCGTGCACACTTGATACGACAGGACTCAGGGCGCTCCAAGCGCCAGGTCAGGAGGAGACTGAGTACGATGGCCTATCAGCGCCGCAAGACTCGACCAGTTTGGGTCGGTGATGTCCAGATCGGTGGCGATGCCCCGATCGTCGTCCAATCGATGACTACAACCGATACCCGTGATCCGCAGGCTACGCTCCGACAGATTCACGAGCTCGCGGATGCGGGCTGTGAGATCGTGCGCGTTGCCGTGCCGGATCGCGTCGCAGCAGCTGCCCTGGCCGAGATTGTCCCGCGTTCCCCGATCCCGGTTGTTGCGGATATCCATTTCGAGCACACGCTCGCTCTCAAGGCACTCGAGGCCGGCGTGCATAAGCTGCGCCTGAATCCCGGCAACATTCGCAAGCCGGAAGAAGTCCGTGAGGTTGTCCAGAAGGCTAAGGAGAGGGGTGTCCCAATCCGCATCGGCGTCAATTTCGGCTCGCTCCCGCCGATGACCCGCGAGTTCGTTGATGAGATGGCAGCACAGGGAGCAACGCAGACCGAGCTGATCGCCGAGCATATGGTGCGCACGGCACTCAGCCATGTGAAGATTCTGGAGGACCTCGACTTCGGAGACATTGTGATTTCCCTTAAGGCTTTTGAAGTGCCTGTTATGATCGAGGCCTACCGACGGATGGCGAAACTGAACGACTATCCGCTGCACCTCGGTGTGACCGAGGCGGGCACTCCCAAGGCTGGTGCTATCCGCTCAGCGATAGGGATCGGCACGCTGCTTCAAGAGGGTATTGGCGACACCATCCGCGTATCGCTGACGACCGATCCAGTCGAGGAAGTTTGGGTGGCCTATGAGATCTTGAAGAGCCTGGGGCTTCGCGAGCGCGGCGCGACGCTCGTCGCATGCCCAACGTGTGGGCGCGTGGAAGTTGATCTCTTCCGGTTGGCCAACGAGATCGACGAGTACCTGCGGACGATTAAGGAACCCATCAAGGTCGCTGTCATGGGCTGCGTTGTCAACGGACCAGGTGAGGCACGGGATTCGGATGTCGGTGTCGCAGCCGGACGTGGCAAAGGAGTTATCTTCCGTAAAGGGAAGATCGTCCGCCGCGTCGAGGAACACGAGATCGTCCCTGCGTTGAAAGAGGAGATCGAGCAGATCCTCGCCGAGCGGCGATCCGGCGCGGAGCAGCATACTCGACGCCAAATCAGTATCCCGATTGTTGGGGACTGAGATCACGAGGGGTTCCTAGTGCGCAACGGGACGGCGAACCGCCCGCAACCTGCTGTCGCCGTCCTCGGTCCCACGTCGTGGGACCAGTTCCTTGTGCTCGACCGACATCTCCAGGAAGGTATTGGAGCAACCGTCACCGCACGGTTTGAAGCTGGCGGTGGCACCGCAGCGAACATCGCTGTTGCGCTTGCCCGTCTCGGTGTCCCAACGCTCTTTGTCACAACAGTGGGAGACGATGCTCTCGGACGGCAGCTCTTGAGCGAGCTCCAGCACGAGGGTCTTGATGTGCACCTGGTACCACCCTCAGCAGGAGCCATGACCGATCGTTGCACAATTCTGGTGACACCGGGCCCTGAACGAACAATTCTTGAGTTCCCCGGCGCGCGCCTGCGGATGGGCAACCCTCTCCCGCTTGACCGCATCTTCGGCGCACCGCTCGTGGTCATCGATGTCGATGACGCCGAGCTCCGTCAGTTTCTCGTCGATCTCCCGGCACACATCGCTCCCCGTGTGCGGCTTATTGGTACGCTGACCCACCTGGCCGAGCTTCCACCCGAGCGCAGCCTGCGACTTGCGCTGCAACACGATGTCCTAGTCGGGAACGAGGCCGAACTCCGGGCAATTCTTGGCCTCGACGAGCTCGATACCACGCTCGAGCGGCTTCAAGAGACTATGCCACTCGGCGCAACACGACTCGCAGCAATAAGCCGCGGCCGTCATGGCTCCGTGCTTGTGACGACACGGGAGATCGTGCGGGTGCCGGCCTTCGAGGTCGCTGCGGTTGATTCAACCGGGGCCGGAGACGCGTTCACCGCTGGCGTGGTTTACGGTTTGCTCCTCCGGATGCCGCTCCCCGAGATCGGGCGCTTCGCCAACGCTATGGGAGCGCTTGCCACTCGCGCAGTCGGAGCGCGTGCCGCCCTCCCCACTCGTGACGAAATCACCGCCTTCTTACGCGAGGCCCGATCATGCGCCTGACACGCGACGAACTTCGTGCCCTTGCCCGTGAGGCAGGTCTCACGCTGGTCGCGGTGACCACGGCTGAGCCGTTTCCCGGCCTTGCCGAACTGCTGCGTGCACGGATCCGCGCTGGATTTCTCCAGGGAATGGAGTGGTTCAACGAGCAGCGTGCCGAAGTTGCCGCAGATCCGCGCAATCTTCACCCTACTGCACGGAGCATTATCAGTGTTGGGCTTCCCTATTGGCTTCCTGACATCCAACCACCCGACGATGGCATCGTACGCGGTCGTATCGCGCGATATGCGTGGGGGCTCGACTATCATCGTGTCCTTCGCCATCGGCTGCAACGACTCCATCAGCTCCTGGAAGGACGACTGGGGCGGCGGATCGAAGCCCGCTATCTCGTGGACACCGCACGGATCGTCGACCGCGAGGTCGCCGTACGCGCTGGACTCGGCTGGCAGGGGAAGAACACCATGGTCATCGTCCCACATCACGGCTCGTGGGTCCTGCTTGCTGAGCTTGTGGTCGACATCGATCTAGAGCCCGATGAGCCACTTCGCCCCCGCTGCGGTCGGTGTCGCCGATGTCTGGACGCCTGTCCCACCGGTGCACTTGTCGGTCCTTACGCGCTCTATGCGCCTCGCTGCATCTCCTACTTGACGATTGAACACCGGGGCCCGATTCCTTGGGAACTACGACCGCTCATGGGCAATTGGGTATTTGGGTGCGATATTTGCCAGGAAGTCTGCCCGTACACTGCTGCGGCGCAACCCACGGACGACGACGTCGTCCGCCCTGAGCGGCTTGAGCACTGTTACCCATCACTCGAATGGCTGCTCCGGATGACCGAAGAGGAGTTCCGGAGCATCTATCGTGGACGCCCGGTTCTACGGGCAAAACGCGTGGGGCTCGCACGGAATGCTGCCGTGGCCCTCGGCAACGTCGGCGACGCTCGCCACTTGGAGACTCTCGAAGAGGCTCTTCTCGGTCATGACCAACCGCTCGTGCGCAGCCACGCCGCCTGGGCCATGGCACGAATCGACTTCGCCCTCAGCGAACCAGTGCTCCGGCGAGCTCGTGACCGCGAGACAGATCCACTGGCGCGCGAAGAGCTGGAGCGACTACTCATCTCGCCGCCGGAGCCACTCAACCGGTCGTCTGCAGTCCTGCCGCAATCGCGTTGATACTGTGATGGATCGCATCCAACAGGCGAGCCCGCCGTTCAGGAGACTCCTGCTCTGTCCTTCGGTAGCGCCGCAGCAGCACGATCTGGCAGAGATGGAGCACGTCAACATAAGGGTTGCGGAGCTTGACCAGCCGGGCGAGGATCGGCGACCGCTCCAGGAGATCGTGCTGACCGGTGACCGCCAGCACCATTCGCACTGTACGGCTGTGCTCGTCCCGGATGCGTGTGAAGACATCAGCGTTGTTATTTGCCAGCGACGCATACAGCTCAGCGATTGCCATTTCAGCCGTCGCCAAACTGATTTGCGCGTTATCAACCAGCATCTCGAAGAACGGCCACCGCCGATACATCGCTTGTAGGGTTTCCTGCGCCCCGCACGCGAACGCTCGTTCGAGCGCTGTTCCCAGGCCATACCAACCAGGAAGGTTGACACGCGTCTGGGTCCAACTGAAAACCCAGGGGATAGCACGAAGGTCAGCGAACTGTATCACCCCATGCGCCCCCGTTCGCCGAGCAACCGGGCGGGACGCCAAGTTGAGACTGGCCAGTTCGGGAAAGGGTGTCGCCATCGTAAAATATGACACAAACACGTTACTTGCTTTTACGAACTCCTCATACGCCTGCTGCGACCACTCAGCCAAGGCGTTCATCAACTCGATCCACTCTGGCGGAATATTGGGCTCGTGTTCGGCGGAACTCGAGACCAAAAGTGCATGCATCATTTGTTCCCAGTGGCGGAGAGCAATCGCCGGATCGTTATACCGTCCGAAGATCACCTCGCCTTGCTCCGTGACCTTCAGGAGCGGTGTGCGCGCCGCCGCCGGTCGCGCCCAGATCGCCCGTCCCATCGGGCCGCCACCGCGTCCAATCGCACCGCCCCGCCCGTGGAAAATTCGCAGGCGCACCTTATATGTCGCCGCAACTTCTGCGAGGCGCTGTTGTGCTTGATAGATTCGCCAGTTCGAGGAAACGTAGCCACCATCCTTGTTGCTGTCGGAATATCCGACCATGACTTCTTGGACAGAACCTCTGGACGCAACCAGCGCCCGATACTCCGGAATGTCGAGCAGCTGTGCCAGAATCTTGTGGCAGCGATCAAGTTCCGCGATCTGCTCAAAGAGGGGTACGACATCAATCCGTGACCATGCCTGCCATCCGTCAGTGTCCACCCCGCAGAGCCCAGCCTCCCGGGCGAGCACAAACGTCCCCAGAACGTCGGCCGGCTCGGCCGTCATTGACACGATGACCGTATGACAGGCACGTTCGCCATTGAAGCGTTGGATCCGCGCTACCGCATCGAATGTGTCAAGCACTTCACGTGTCTCCGGGGAAAGCGCGCCGCGTGGAAAACCAAACGGCTCGGCACGGAGTCGAGCCAGCACCAGCGCGAGACGTTCCTCCGCACTTCGCTCGCTGAAACCCGCCTGCCCAGAGAGCCCAAACAGCTCGGCGAGCGCTTCCCGATGCCGTGCTGCATCTTGTCGGATCTCCAACTCGGCTAGATGGAAACCAAACAATTCGACGCGAGCGAGCAGATCCTCCACTCGTCCGTCCGCGATCCGCTTTCCACCGTTCCGGCGCAAGGAATCCGCAACAAGTTGCAGGTGTTCCAGGAGCTCCTCCGGCGAGGTATATCCTCCCCCCTCTCCCACTTCTGTTCGACGCAAGCGTTCCTCGATGAGGCCAAAGATTCGCCGGTACGGCTCGTCAGCCCAGGCTCGCACCGGGGTCAACCCGAGTGCTTCTCGCTCGCGCTCAATGAGTGCGGTGAGTTCCGGTGTGATCGATCGCAGCCTAGCCGAAATACTCAGCGCCCGACGGAGTTCGACCACTTCCTCACGATACCGGCGCAGAATCGCCTCGCGCATCAGACGCGCCGTTGCTTCAGTCACCGCTGCAGTGACTGCCGGATTGCCGTCACGATCGCCGCCGACCCAGGTGCCGAGTCGTATCGGCAAAGGCCAGCGACGCTCCAGCAGCTCGGGGTACGAGCGCGCCAATGCGCGTCGCAAGGCACGACGCAGGATCGGAACTACCTCGTAGACCGGGCCAGTGAGGATTGCAATGTTGCTCCGAACCTCGTCAAGCGGCGTCGGCCGCGCCACTCGGGTCTCAGCCGTCTGCCAGAGCAGCGTGATCTCCTCCCGGATACGGTCCAGCAACCACTCACGCTCGCGCGGCGCGAGACGCACATCGTCCAGCTGCTGGATCAGTGGCGCGAGTGCCGCGAGCCGCTGTAACACGGTTCGCCGACGCGGCTCAGAAGGGTGTGCCGTAAAGACGGGAAAGACCAAAAGTTCACCCAGAATCTGCGCGACGCGTTCAGGCTCAATGCGCCGTTCTCGCAACGTCAACAGCGCTGCTTCCAACGACTCATGCAGCGGCGGCTCACTTCGTTCTCGTTGCCGTAGCGTCCGCACCCGATGATGCTGCTCTGCAAGGTTAATCAGGTGGAAATAGATCCCGAAGGCGCGGACGAGACCAAAGATATCTTCGTCAGGCAAAGTCTCCATCCACACCAGGAGCGCTCGGAGACGATCTGCAACGTTCCCAGTGGTACGAGCAATGATCGTTTCTTGCCGCGCTCGTTCAACAATCTCGTAGAGTCTTGGTCCGCCCTGCTCACGAAGCACGTCTCCGAGCAACGTCCCCAGGAGATTGACTTCATTGCGCAGACCCTCGATTGGTTCTGCCCGAAGCCGCTCGACTTGGCCGCTTCGGGACAATCGTCGTTGTTCCTCCATCGTTCCCGCTCCTCGTCGAGCACGCGCGCTCCATCGCGCGCACAGTGCAGGAGAACTCGCCCTGCAGTACGCTCAGGACCAGCGAACGAGCGGTCGTCCGCGTCCTCAGCTCGTAGGAAAGGGTACGCGCCGTGCTTCTGGCAGTCGACGTCGGAAACACGAACGTTGTGATCGGAGTCTTTTCAGGCACTGAGCTCCGCGCGCGCTGGCGTCTTGCCACAGCCCGCGACCGTATGCCTGACGAATGGTGGGTTCAGCTTGTCGTTCTCAGCCAGACCCAAGGCTTTCACATTCAGGACATTGAGGCGGTCGCGCTCGCAAGTGTTGTCCCACCTTTGACGAGTGTTTTTCTGGAGCTCGCGCGGCGACATCTCGCGATCGAACCACTTGTTGTCAATGGCAATCAGGAACTCGGGTTGCCACTACGAGTTGACAATCCTTCCGAGGTTGGAGCTGACCGGATCTGCAACGCGCTCGGGGCGATCGAACGCTACGGTGCTCCGGTGATCGTCGTTGACTTCGGCACGGGCACCACCTTCGATGTCGTTGATTCAACGGGCGCGTACATCGGTGGCGCTATCGCACCGGGCATCACAATCGCATTTGAAGCACTGACACAGCGAGCGGCTCGCTTGTTCACAGTTGCCCTGGAACCTCCGTCCCGAGCCATCGGCCGGAGCACCCGGGAGGGCCTCCAGGCCGGGACGGTTCTTGGATACGCCGAACTTGTGCGTGGTCTTATCCGACGTATTCGTGAGGAACTCGGTCAGGAAGCCCCGGTCGTTGCCACGGGTGGTCTTGCCCCACTCGTTGCACCACTTGTCCCGGAGTTCCTGGCTGTTGAGCCGGACCTGACCCTGTATGGGTTACGTCTTGCCTATGAGCGAGTCCGACAGCACAGCACGACGCCGCCAGGTTAACTGCCATGACCAGCCAGGAAATCGAAGGACACCGTTGAATCGAACGCTTGAACAGCCGCCTCGAGAAGATCGATCGTTGCCAGAACGTCGTTGAGGTCAAGCGTCTCGACCGGGCTGTGTGAATACCGCCGCGCAATATTCACCACCATCGACGGGATTCCGCCCCGTTCGAGATGCACGGCCGCAAGATCCGATGTGCTGCGTGGAAAGAGGGCAAGTTGAACCCCGATACCACGCTCCTCCGCAATCCGCAAGAGAAAGTCGCGCATGCCAGGATGTGCCAGATGCCCCCGTACTCCACCCATCCCACTCGCCAGGGCGAGCACGGGCCCTCCACCGATCCGAATTCCAAGATCTCGTACCAAATCGGTGTCCGGCGTCCCACCAGCAGGAACGGTGTCGACCACGATCGCTGCATCCGGAGAGAGACGAAATGCGACCATCTGCGCACCACGCAGGCCGACCTCTTCCTGGACCGTCACAACGAACACTGGACGGCAGCGCAGCGATGCACCACGTAATCGCTCCGCCAGCAGGAGAAGCACTGCGCACGACACCCGGTTGTCTAACGCTTTCCCACTGATGCGATCGGGATTGGCCAACCGCTCGACCGGCTCCTCATACGCGATCGGATCGCCAATACGGATGCCAAGTGCTCTCACTTCCTCTGCTGAGTCAAAGCCGAGATCGACGTAGAGTTCGCGCAGTGGAGGAACTGAGCGTTGCTCGTCCGGACTCTGGAGATGTCCAGGACGCACGCCGATCACCCCGCGATACCCGCGCACACGAACGTGCCGCCCAGGTAGGAGACTGTCGATGACACCGCCGATCTTTTCCACACGCAGAAATCCGTTCGGCTCAATCCCTTTCACCACAAGACCGATCTCATCGGAGTGAGCGGAAACCATCAGGACCGGCCTCTCGACCGGTGACGGTAGCCACGCAGCGAGGTTGCCAAACGAATCGACCTCAACCGTTGCGGCAAAGGGACGGAACAGCTCGACGAGTCGAGCTACAACTGCTTGCTCATGCCCAGAAACTCCATCGAGGGCAGCCAGTTCCTGGATCAGTGCGACAAGACGCTCCTTCTCATCGGAGCACTGCTGTCCAGCTCCTGTAGTCATCTGCCGATCCTCTCGACTCATCTCTTACCCGTATCACGTCGCTGGCGCGTTATACTAGCAGGTGCCAGTCCCGAAAGCCGAGGTGCGCCATGTGGCGATCTCGCGCAAATCCGATCTGGGCGTCACCGTACCGCTCGCGGTACCGGTCGCCGGTTCGGCTAGTGAGGAGGGTACAGTGAAGCAGTATCCCCCTGAACGGATCCGTAATATCGGCCTTTTCTCTCACGGCGGCACAGGGAAAACCTCGTTGACCGAAGCGCTCCTCTACGCGACCCGTACGATCTCTCGGATGGGTCGTGTCGAAGAGGGGACGACGGTCTCCGACTGGGACCCTGACGAGCACAAGCGACGTATTTCGATCTCCCTTAGCATCATCCCTCTCGAATGGCGCGAACACAAAGTGAATCTCATCGATACGCCGGGATACTTCGATTTTGTCGGTGAGGTCCACAGTGCGATGCGCATCGTCGATGCCGCGCTGATCCTGATGGATGCGACGGTCGGCGTCGAGGTCGGCACCGAGCACATGTGGGAACTCGCCGAAGCGCATCGACTGCCACGTGCCTTGGTAATCAACAAAATGGACCGCGAACACGCGAACTTCACCAAGGCCTTCGCCAGTGCACGGACAGCGTTCGGCAACCGCGTCGTGCCGATGCATCTGCCAATCGGTCAAGAGAAATCCTTCCAGGGCTTTGTGGATGTCCTCTCCGGTCAGGCTTATCGCTACACGGAGAATGGAGCGCTTGAGAGTACTGCTGTTCCGGACGAGCTAGTCAGTTCACTGGATGAGTTCCGCACCCAGCTGATCGAGGCAGCCTGCGAGAGCGACGAAGAATTAACGCTCCGCTACCTTGAAGGTGACGAGATCAGCACGGACGAATTGCGCGCTGGCTTGCGTATAGCGATCGCCAGCGGTGCAGTTGTGCCAGTGTTCGTGAGCGCGACCACCGCTCTTAAGGGTGTGCTTCCCCTCCTCGACGCGATCATCGACTTCTTCCCGGCACCCGGCCCGACTAGCGCTACGCGAGCAGACGGTCAGCGAATCGAACTTACGCCTGATCCGAGCGGCCCGCTCGCCGCGATTGTCTTCAAGACGTTCGCCGACCCCTTCGTCGGCAAGCTTTCCTACTTCCGCGTCTACTCCGGAACACTCCGGACCGATTCTCACGCCGCAGTTCCGCAGCGCGGCGAGACGGAACGCATTGGCCAGCTCTTCGTCGTACGGGGCAAAGAACAGATACCGGTGGGACAGATCGGGCCAGGCGACATCGGTGCAGTTGCGAAGCTCCAGGTTACACGAACTGGCGATACTTTGACCGATCCGGGCCGGCCGATCACACTCGCAGGCATCGAGTTTCCCGAGCCTGTGTTCACAGTCGCTGTATTCCCACGGACCAAGACCGACCTGGACAAAATGGGGACCGCTTTGCAGCGACTCCTCGAAGAGGACCCGACGTTGCGTGTCGGCCGAGAGAACCAAACTGGAGAAACACTCTTATCCGGTCTGGGCGAGAGCCACATACAGATCGCGCTCGACCGCATGGCTCGGAAGTTCGGCGTTCAGGTCGACTGGAGCCTGCCCCGCATTCCCTATCGGGAAACAATCTCGGTTCCAGTTCGCCGAGTCGAGTACAAGCACAAGAAGCAGACCGGCGGCCACGGGCAGTACGGCCACGTCTTCCTCGACCTCGAACCGCTTCCAGATGCCGACTTCGAGTTCCATGAAACGATCGTGGGTGGCGTTGTCCCGAAGCAGTTCATCCCGGCAGTCGAGAAGGGTGTCCGGGAGGCAATGGAAGAGGGAGTGCTCGCTGGCTACCCCGTTGTAAACGTGAAAGTTACGCTGGTCGACGGATCCTACCACTCTGTCGACTCGTCGGAACTCTCGTTCAAGATCGCAGCAGCTCAAGCATTCCGCAAAGGACAAGCCGCCGCCAAGCCGATTCTCCTCGAACCGATCATGCGACTCTGGGTTACCGTTCCAGACACATACACCGGTGATGTGATGAGTGACCTAAACGGCAAACGGGCGCAAGTCCTCGGCATGACGCCAGGGGAAAATGGCCGCACGACCATCGAGGCGTTGGTGCCGCTTGCCGAACTCCAACGCTATGCCACAGAGCTCCGCTCGTTGACGCAGGGACGTGGAACCTTCCGTACCGAGTTCTCTCACTACCAGCCTGTCCCGCAACATCTTGCCGAGAGTATCATCCAACAGTCGCGGGCGCGCCAAGCCGCAGTGGCCAGCTAATGTCGCCCGATGCCGATTCTGTAGCTGTGAGGGGCCGGATCGAACTTCCGGCTCCTCACAGCATCGTGAAGGAGCAGAAACGTGGTCGAGGATATCACTCCACCGAAGCGTATAGTTCTGATCTTTGACGGCGGCTCGCGGGGTAACCCTGGACCAGCCTATGGAAGTTATCGTCTTGAGCTACCTGACCTTCCACCCATGGACCGGTCCATTGAGTTCGAGGAGCCACTCACGAATAACCAGGCCGAGTACCGTACGCTTCTTGCGGCCCTGGAGACGCTCGTTGAGCTCCTGGAGCAACGGGGAACACCGACACATGGCACGATCCTCGAGATCCAGACCGATTCCGAACTCGTGGCCCGACAACTTAGCGGCGTCTACAAGGTGAGGAACCCCAAACTCCAGCCGCTCTACGATCGTGTCCGTGCTCTTCTCGCCCGCTTCGACCACTGGGAAGTGCACTGGCAACCACGTGAGGTGATCTATCGGTACTTCGGCCATTGAGCTCGGAGCCAATATCGGTGCTTCCAGAGTCACATTCGCCGGTATCACCGACACGTGTGCATTCGTCCGCATGGGAATCAAGGGCTCTCCACACCCCTCGTCACCCTTTTCAACCTCCAAACCCTTCCTCCACCCCAACCCATCGGTCGGTTATGTACAGCTCACTCCCTAGGTTCACGATCCTGGTGTGGCGCTTCATGCAGCCAAAACCTGCTGTTTGTCCAACCTGGCTCGTCAGCTGGGTACACTACGCGCGCGGTACCGCCTGACCAAGTCCGCAGGCGAAGCACGAGACTCCGGTCTAGAAACGGAGCCCGCACGCAGCAGGTCTTCGACAAGCGGAACAATCAACACGCGGGATGGATGAGGACAAGCGTATGCGCACGCCGGATGCATACCCGTAACACTCCCTTGCAGTGGGCGGTGCATTCCGCTATACTCCTTAGCGGCGTGGGCGGTTAGCTCAGCTGGTTAGAGCGCCACGTTGACATCGTGGAGGTCAGTAGTTCGAGTCTACTACCGCCCACCGCAGGCCTCGCCGCCTGGCGAGGTTTCTTTTTTCCAGCAGACCGCTTTCCAACAGAATGAGCCGTTGACGGTACTGTTCGCACAGGGCTACCATTCGCAATGAGGAAATGGCGACGACCGGGTCATGCGACGGTCGCCGACCTCCAGAGAGGTCGAGTCGCAGGCTGGAAGCTCGACTAGGTTCCGGTGGCCGTTCGTACCGCCCGCGAGCTGGTCCGGCGAACGCGAGTAGCCGGATCCGGTTGCCCCCGTTATCGGGCATCCCGATGAGTGCCGCTGGTGTTTCAAGACCGGCGGAAAGTTGGGTGGAACCGCGTCAGGCTCGGCCTGCCGTCCCGACGGGGCGGCAGGCCGTTCAGTTGACACAGCACCGAGGAGGTGGATCGAGATGAGTGACCTTACAAAAGAAATGGATCTTGCTGTCGCAGCAGAAAGCGAGCAGGAACTTGACCTCGCTCGCATGCGGCATTCCTGCGCCCATGTGATGGCACAGGCTGTCCTCGAACTGTTTCCGGGAGCCAAGTTGGGTATCGGGCCGGCGATCGCCGATGGCTTCTACTACGACTTCGACTTGCCCAGACCGCTCACACCGGAAGACCTCGAGCGGATCGAACGTCGCATGGAAGAGATTAAGGCTGCCGCCTACCCCTTCATCCGCCGGGTTATCAGCCGTGAAGAGGCGCGAGAACTCTTTCGAGATCAGCCGTATAAACTCGAACTCATCGAAGAGTTCCCACCTGACGAGGTAATCACAACGTACACGCATGACGGGTTTACCGACCTCTGCCGCGGACCCCACGTCCGCGATACGTCGCAAATCGGGTTCTTCAAGCTCCTCCGCATCTCCGGTGCCTATTGGCGTGGTGACGAGCGGCGCCCACAGCTACAACGCATCTACGGCACGTCCTGGCCAACTCGCGAGCAACTTGAGGCGTACCTTCATCGCCTCGAAGAGGCCGAGCGGCGCGATCATCGTCGCCTCGGGCGCGAACTTGAACTTTTCCACTTTGACCCCACCGCACCCGGCATGCCTTACTGGCTTCCAAAGGGGCTCAAAATCCTTAATCTCCTACTCGACTTCTGGCGACGCGAGCACGAAAAGCGCGGGTACCAGGAGATTGCCGCGCCGCTGATCAACGACAAGAGTCTCTGGGAGACCTCAGGTCACTGGGAACACTATCGCGAGAATATGTTCCTCATTCAACTTGACGAACACCTTGTTTACGGCGTGAAGCCGATGAACTGCCCCAACGCGATGGTGGTGTACAACCTCAAGAAGCGCAGCTACCGCGACCTTCCCTTGCGGCTTTCTGACTGTGACATTCTGCACCGCTACGAGCGCTCCGGCACCCTCCATGGTCTCCTACGTGTCCGCAAGTTCCAGCAAGACGATGCCCACATCTTCGTGACTGAAGACCAAATCGAAGAGGAGTTCGCACGCATCCTGGACATCGCCCAGCTTTTCTACGGCATCTTTGGGCTGCGCTACACGCTTCGACTTGGGACTCGTCCCGATGACTTCATGGGCGATCCCGAGACCTGGGACAAAGCTGAAGCTGCTCTCCAGCGCATCCTCGATCGCCACGCCGGCCCAGGAAACTATCTGATCGGCGAGGGCGAGGGAGCCTTCTACGGCCCCAAGATCGACATTTTGATGGAAGACGCGCTTGGCCGTCAGTGGCAAACCGGTACCATCCAGCTCGACTTCCAGCTCCCACGCCGATTCGGATGCACATACACAGACCGCGACGGCACGGAAAAGACACCGGTCGTGATCCATCGTGTCATCTACGGGTCACTCGAGCGTTTCATCGGCATCTTGATCGAGCACTTTGCCGGTGCGTTCCCTGTCTGGCTCGCTCCAGTCCAGGCTGTCATCATCCCGATCGCAGATCGTCACCTTCCCTACGCCTATCGCATCCGCGATCGGCTGTACGAGGCTGGCCTCCGCGTCGAAGTAGACGATGGCGATGAACGGATGCAGGCCAAGATCCGCAATGCTCAGCTGCAGAAGATCCCATATATGTTGGTTGTTGGCGACCGGGAAGTGGCTGAGGAAAGTGTCGCTGTACGATTGCGCACAAACGAGAACCTTGGCTCGATGCCGATCGAGCGATTCGAGGCTATGGTCCGCCGCATTGTGGCGGACAAATCGCTCGAACTGGTCACCGATGTCTGACCAACGGTGAGCATTCGCCGCATCACGCGCCAACAAGAGAGCGGCCGGTGCAGAGTGCACCGGCCGCGTTGATCACAGCATCGAGCGTCTCCGTCTGTTACTCACGCCAAGCTGCACGGATGACACGGAGCCAGTTTTCGCGGCAGATCTTACGCAACGCTGTCTCATCATAGCCACGCCGTGCCAATGTCTCGAGTAGGCGCGGTAGGTGAGCGGCATCGGCCAGGTCTGCAGGCATCGTTGCCCCGTCGAAATCAGAACCGAAGCCCACGTGGTCCACCCCGGCCAGCTCCACAATATGATCGATGTGCGCGATCACGTCATCGAGTCGTACGTCCTCTGGTCGCTCCGCACCCGCGCGAAGAAAGCCGACATGGAAGTTAATTCCTATGAGCCCACCTTTCTTGGCAAGCGCAAGGATTTGCTCGTCGCTCAGATTCCGTGCAACTGGACACAGCGCGCGGCAATTGCTATGGCTCGCCACAACCGGCTTCGTCGAGTACTCGAGCACATCCCAGAAGCCAGCATCATTCAAATGGGAGACATCAATGAGAATCCCCAGTTCGTTGCACGCCCTAACGAGCGCACGTCCCAGACTAGTCAGACCGCGCCCCCGATCCTGCGGACCAACACCTTCCGCGAAGATATTGGGCCGGCTCCAAGTCAGCCCCAAGGAACGCAGCCCAAGTTGGTAACTGAGCCGGAGCACAGCAAACTCCGGATCGATCGCCTCGGCACCTTCATAGTGCAGGATCACCCCGAACGTTCCGCGATCCAGACACGCTTCCAGTTGCGACGCGCTCGTGATCAGCTCCATCGCTCCACCTGACGCCTCGATGGTGCGGAACAAAAAGTCGACAGCACGCAGTGTTCGCGCCAGTGCTTGGTGTGGGAGATATTCGTCCCGGACGAAAATCGCCGTGAGCATCGCGCCGATGCCGCCACGCTTCGCTCGCGGGAGATCAACATGGCCACAATCACTCTCACTAAAGAAATTACGGCCTGTTTCTAACAGCGACAAAACGTAGTCGGTATGCCCATCAATGATCGGTTCCCACACAGTAAACTCCCCCTCACTGGCCATCCCATGCCGACAACGTGACCCTGACCGCTCGCTGTTCCGTGTGCGTTGGTTTATAGGCTGTCACGTGCAAGCCCGCTCCGAGTGCACGACTCCGGTTCACGCGGTCTTCAATCGCTGCCAATCGCCAGGTGACCAAAAACGCAAGGCGCGTCAGCAGTCGGACAGCCCAAACCGGAAGAATCCCTGCCGCTCCAGCGACGCGTTCTCGCTGCCAATAGTCAAGAACGTCATGAATTTGCCCCACCAAGTGAAAACTATATTGCAGCGTCTGTACCTCGAAACCCGCCCGTGCCAAGAGGCGCAGGATGTCTAGGTCGGAAAACCGTTGGATGTGTCCTACGTGATCGCGCTTCCATCGGTGAATCGGCCACCGTTCACTTGTGCGCAGTAACCAATAGAGCGTCCCGGGTTGTGCTTCCAAAGGTACGAATGCGTGGAGGACGCCTCCCGGTCGTAGAACACGCGCGCACTCATCGATCATCGCTGCAGGCTGCGGCACATGCTCTAACACATCGAGAAACACAACTGCATCGAACTCGTTCGACCCGAACGGGAGCCGACAAGCATCCAGGACCGCGTACCGTCCCTCCGGATCTCGTCGGTGTGCCTCACGGATCGCTGTCCGGCTCAAATCTCCACCGACGATCCAGAGATCTGGCCGCTCGCGCCGTAGTGCCCGCACGTACCGCCCAGCGCCACAACCCGGTACTAGAACCCTCCCACGAACTCCCTCGAGGGCCTCCAGGGCGTACCGCACGCGTAATGCGCCGAGGTTCCACCCTCGAGGTGAGACATCGTCCCGCCCTTGTATCGTCCGAGGGTCCTCTACACAGTAGCGACCAACTTGCCTCACGAGCGGCGTTCCCTTACGACATGCAAGAGGACACGGAGATCATCGAGTACGAGATCGGGCATGATCTCCGTTTGCGCCAGATCCGCCCTCGAACTCACACCAGTAAGAACAAGAGCCGTACGGGCCCCAGCTCGCTTCCCTGCCAAAACATCAGTGTCGAGTCGATCGCCGATCACAAGAACTTCGCTCGGAGAAAGACCGAGAATATCCGCCGCCCGCAATACCATGGCGGGCTCCGGTTTCCCAATAACAAGCGGTGTACGGTCAGTTGCTGCGGCGAGTGCCGCGACAATCGCGCCCGACCCCGGTATCAGCCCCTCTTCGGAGGGGAATGTCCGGTCAGCGTTCGTCGCAATCCAGTCTGCTCCATCCCGGATCGCCAAAGTAGCAATCTTGAGTTTCTCGTACGTGAGTGTGAAATCGGCACCGCTCACAACGACATCTGCATCTCGCCCAGCTGCGACAAAGCGACCGTCGCCCAAGATCGCTTCTTGGAGCGCCGGCATGCCGAGCACATAGACACGAGTCCCGGCCGGATAACGGAGCCGCATCCAGTCGCGCGTCGCGATCCCAGAGGTCACGATCCGCCCGGCCGGCACTGCCATGCCCATGCGGGCAAGCTTCGCCGCGTACTGTTCCGGCGTCTTTGTCGAGTTGTTTGTCACCATGACGTAGCCAAGACCGCATCGTGCAAGTTCTTTTACCAGTTCGGCGGCCGCAGGCAGTGGCTGCTCACCCCGGTAGAGAACCCCGTCCATATCGAAAGCCACGCCACGCACCTGTGCCAGTAGCATTTCGATCTCGGTTACGCTTGCACTCATCGCTTTCGCCACTTCGTTCCTTGACAACTCTCCGTCCCTGGCCCAGCATAGCACAGCGTCCGAACGGCTCTGCAGGCCCACGGTCATTCTTGCGAATGAGGGAGAACAATGCCGAGACCACCGATCGACCAGACCCTTGTCGAACAAGTCCTCGCACTCATTCGCCTTGAAGACGTGCTGGAACTCGCTCAACAACTTGTCCGGCTCCCAACAGTGAATCCACCGGGGGATGTACGCGAGGCAGCAGCTGTGTGCGCCGATTTCCTCCGTGCAGCAGGCTTCACCATCGAACTCGACGCAGCCGAGCCGACCAAACCGAACGTGATCGCTCGCTATGGTGGCGAGCCAGGCCCCCTCTTTCTCTGGAATTCGCACCTAGATGTTGTTCCGGTGGGCGAGGAATCTGCTTGGACGGTGCCCCCCTTCGGTGGTGTGGTGCGCAATGGGAAGTTGTATGGGCGCGGTAGCTGTGATGTGAAAGGTGGGGTCGCAGCACAGCTCGTGGCCGCTGCTGCACTTGCGCGGAGCGGCGTCCCCTTGCAGGGGACGCTTGTTGTGACCGAAGTCGCTGATGAGGAAGTCGGCGGGCTGTTAGGCGCAAAGCGTATAGCCGAGCGCACCGATCTCCGTCCCGATGCCGTGCTCGTCGCTGAGCCCACGAACAATCGGATCTGTATCGGGGAGCGCGGTGGTGTCGGCATTCGCGTCACAGTATATGGCCGAACCGCCCACGGAGCTCTTCCCTGGGAAGGTGTCAATGCGATCGAGGGCATGGCACAAGTTATCAACGCTCTTCGGGAAGAGTTGTGGCCTCGCTTGGCCGCGCGTCGGCATCCCTACTTCGCACCAGCCTCCGCGACGATCAGCTTGATCGAAGGCGGAGTAAAGACAAATGTTGTCCCGGATCGCTGCTCGATCTACATCGACCGGCGCTTAATTCCGGGAGAGAACCCCGATACTGCGGTCGACGAGGTCCGCGAGGTAGCCGAACGCGCCATCCAAACGGTACCGGGACTCCGCGTGAGTGTCGAGCCCGCTGCTGAGTGGCCTGGCCGTCCGGCCATTCTCCAGCCAGAAGACACACCGCTCGTTCGGACAATGGTTGCAGTCAATGACTATCTCGGATTGGACAGCTCGCTTACCGGCTTCAGTATGGGCACGGACGGTCGCTTTTTCGCCGCACGTGGGTATCCCACCGTCATCTATGGTCCAGGCGACCCAACGGTCGCTCACCAGCCAGACGAGTGGGTGAGCGTGGACGAACTCCTCCAGTGCGCCCGCGCGTATGCGTTGGCAGGGCTTGTGGTTTTGGGACAACGCTAAGCCACTTCGCGAGGCCACCTTTACCGGAAGTGGTTCACAGCGAGCAACAGGCAGTGCTCGATCGTCTCGGCACTGGCTACACGTAGCGGGGCACTCCACTGTCTACCACGGCACGATTACAAGTCGCCTCCACACGAGCGACGCCAAGAGAAGAATTCCAACGAGGAACGTAGCGGGACGCAGCAATCGCAGTTCCCCGCATGAACTGATTTCAGTAGCCGCGCCAATACAACTGTGTCCAGGCCATCGCAGTGCTGCGGTGCCGCAGCAGTTCGACGATCTCCTCCGCGATCGGTTCGAGCCGTGGTCTCGACAGTATGGTCTCACTGTTCCTTCAGGCTGGCAGCGACCTCCGCGAGGGTCTTCGTCGCCACCAAAGCAACAAGAGGGCAGCCATCACCAGCAGCGTACCCCAGATCCACCACGTCAGCACAATTGCCCATAACGTGCCCCGGATCACCACCCGAAGGAAGAAGAGTGAAGCCGACCACGCCTCCTGGAATGTCTCGAGGAAACCGGGCTCCCCCAGGCGCGGAGTGGGGACGAGCAGCAGACGAACCTCCGCATACTGGATTCGTCGCTCGAGGAAGCGCTGACGCTCAACAATCTGTTCGATCTCCGTTCGCACGCGGGTAAGCTCTTGCTCAAGACGCAGGATCTCGTCGATCGTCTGGGCCCGCTCTAGCAGCGCCTGGAGTCGCGCTTCAGTGCGCTCCAATGTTCGCCGGCGCGCAGCGAGATCTAGCGTTTCCTCAGTGACGTCGCTGCTTCGCACGCGCTCACTCGCGACACGTGAGACACTCGGCTGTTCCGCGACCGCGGTCAGGAAATGCTCTAGCTCATCCGCTGGAACCATCACGGTCAGTGATGCTTGACGCGGCCCACTCCCGTCTCGTAGATCGACCACGTCTGACTCCACCACATACCCACCAAACTTCGTGACGACCTCCTGGATTTCTCTCGCTACCCCAAGGTAATCGTCACACCAGACAAGGAGCTCGGCTTCCCGTACGACGAGGCGGCCTATCGAGGGAAGCCGATTGCTCGGCGACGCGGGTTCCGTACCAGGTGCTCCTTGTGTCACCGGTTCGGATGTCCCTCTGGGAAGCAATTCATTCGATTGCGAACAACCGAGTGTCGCGATCAGAGTCAGACACACCAAGAGGAGAGCCCTTCCCATGTCATCCTCCCGCCTCTGACATCCTCGTTGAGAAGACGCAATGGGTAGGGCTCGGGTTCCCGTCGTAATGCTCCGCCTGATCCGGAGTTCCGAGCCGTGTGTTACAAACGCTTACAACATCACACGGTCGTAACGGCGACTCACGATCACCTGTAAAACCACGAGCCAGGCGAGCAACACGAGCCAATCACGCGGTGCGCCGAGCGTGTTTCCTGCCACAAGTGCTTGGCGCAGGAGTTCGACCAGATAACTCAGTGGGTTGATATGTGCCAGGATGCGCAGCCAGCTCGGCATGATGTCGAGCGGATAAATGGCGTTGCTCGCGAAGAAGAGCGGCATCGTGAGTACTTGGCCGATGCCCATGAAACGTTCGCGCGTCTTTAAGAGCGTCGCCAGCAGCATCGAGAGGGTTGCGAAGACGCCTGCGCCCAAGACAATCGCAACTGCGCAGGTCAAGAGTGACAGCGGAGCGAACTCAAGATGGATACCCATCGCAGCGGCAACGAGGATGATGACAGCGCCCTGTATGAGCGCGCGCAGTCCAGCCCCGAGTCCCTTCCCAGCGACGAAACTTGCCCGCGGAACTGGCAAGACGAGGATCTTCTGGAGAATCCCCGCGTCCCGCTCCCAGATGATGGCCAGGCCATAGAAGATCGAGGTAAACATGACCGATTGCGCCAGAATCCCCGGGGCGATAAACGAGAGATAATCTCCCTGCCCTGCAAAGAGGCGGGCTCGCGCAACCGCCTGCCCAAAAATGGTCAGCCACAGGAGCGGCTGGATTGCGCGCGTGACCACCTCCCATGGATCATGCCGTAACCGACGTGCTTCTACTTCTGCTACCACGAGCGATGCCGCGACGAAGCTCGCCACTCGCTCTCCCAGCGAGAGTGGATGGACTGCCTCCGCAAGTCGTGTAGCCAGGTCAACCGAAACGCCGGAGCCGCCGACGGAGCTGTCTGACTTCACTGAATGACCCTCCCGACTCCAACGTATCGCCTGTCAACGCCGTGAACACGTCATCGAGCGAACTCGCTCCGCCGATGCTCGCCTTCAATTCGTCCGGGGTTCCAAGAGCGACCAAGCGGCCATGGTTCATAATTCCGATGCGCTCGCAGTGAAGCTCGGCTTCCTCCATGTAGTGAGTAGTGACGAGCAGGGTTGTCCCCTCGCGCCGCCGGAGTTCTTGAAGCGCCTCCCAGACCGTACGACGAGCCGTTGGATCAAGTCCAACTGTCGGCTCGTCGAGCACCAGGAGCACTGGCCGGTGAAGGATTGCTTGGGCAATTTCCAGTCGTCGGACCATCCCTCCCGAGTAGGTCCGCACAAGGCGATCCGCTGCCTCCTCAAGCCGTGCGAGCTCCAAGACCTCAGCAATGGCCCGCTCACGATCCCGCCGGGGAATGCGGAGCAACTTGGCAACCATCAGGAGATTCTCGTAGCCAGTCAAGGAGCCGTCAGCTGACAGTGTCTGTGGCACGTACCCAAGCACACGGCGCACCCGGTCGGGATAGCGAATGGCATCGACCCCGGCAATGCATACCGTGCCACTGGTCGGACGCAGGAGCGTGACCAGCATGCGGATCGTCGTGGTCTTCCCGGCTCCGTTCGGCCCGAGCAGCGCGAATACTTCTCCGGCTTCAATTGAGAAACTAACATGATCGACCGCGAGGACATCTCCAAAGCGCCGCACGAGCTCCGTCACTTCAACGAGCGGCATCGCGGACCCCATCCTCTTGTTCTGCTTGTTCTGCCGCAGCGACCAGTCGCACCAAGAGCGGTCGCAAGGTCGCGAGCTCCTCCGCGCTCAAGACAGCGAGGAGCTCGACCAAATAGGCGCGCCGCAGTTCCTGCCATTGACGCAACCGTTCCTGCCCTTCTGGGGTCAGCGAAACGATGACGACTCGTTCGTCACCAGACGCCCCGCGCTCGCGTTGGAGTAGCCCAGCCCGCTCCAAGCGCTTGCATGCCACCGTCACCGATCCCGGGGTGACACCGAGCTCGGCAGCGAGCTCGCCGATCCGCAATGGCCCCCGTAGCCACAGGCGCTTGAGAAGCCAGAACTGCTCTGGGGTCAGCTCGCCCTGCCGCACTGGGTGCGTACGCCGCCGCAGAGATCGTGCGAGTTCGAGGAGGAGTTCGGCCACTTCCCCACGAAGTGCGCTCGCTTCCTGCATGGCCTCATCCTTTCGATCACTTAGCATTTTACTCATCAAACAAGAACGGAGTCAAATGTGGCATACTGGCACCAGACAGTGCCGCAGACGCCGGAGGTCCCGTGCTCGTTCTACTGCTCGTCACCATGCTTCTCGTGATTGGCCTGCTCGCCCTGACCGTTCTGGTCGGTTTGACCGTCACGTCGCTCGTGACCTTGATCACGGCGCCTGGCCAACTCGTGCGGCTTCTCCGGGACCGACAGTTGCGGCGCAATCATGCGCTCGAGCACGCGACCATCAACGTGATCGAAGAACGATTCGGACCGACCAGACTTGCTGGCCTCGCACGCCAGGATGGCTTCCTTATCTTTGGCCCCGTGGCCCCAGCGCTTGTCCTTGAAGCCGCTGAGGAAGGCCTACGCCGCCTACAGCGGGGTGAGCGGCAGCTCGCAATCCACCCGCGCTGCGGCACCACACTCGTGGCCAGCCAACTTGTTCTCGCCCTCGCCTTCCTTGCAACGTTGCTGCTCTTGCGTCAGCTATCGCTCTTACCCTTCCTGGTGGGCCTGGCCGCAGCGCTCCTCCTCGGCCCACGCATTAGCCCTCTCTTGCAACGCTGGATTACTACCGATTCTCAAGTCGATGGCCTCGCTATTCAGGGGCTCCAGCCACAACTCGTTCCGCTTCAACTTCCGTGGACGAATGTCCTCGTCCCTGTCCCGGGCGCGCTGCTGGTCCGCACTGGCACCGTGGAGCAGGCGTCACTTGGTGGTTCGGTCACGGTTCTTACCCCTGATGCACGGAGCTATCAGGTCGGTCGGTACCAGATCGATTGAGCTGGAACGATGATACGTCGCTGTGCTACAATTTGTCGGTTACCGCGTATTGCACACCGGTGGTGAGGAACGATGGCTGAGCGGATCCTGGTGGCATTGTCCGGCGGCGTGGATAGCGCCGTAACAGCGTATCTGTTGAAGCGAGCCGGTTGGGAGCCGGTAGGGATTCATTTGCGTCTCTTCGACGCTGCTCCCGGTTTGGACGGTGTTTGCTGCGGCGATGCCGCTGCTGCGGACGCGCGAGCTGTCGCCGCCCAACTCGGCATTCCGTTCTACGTGCGCGACTTGCGTCCCGAGTTTGAGCGCCACGTCGTTGAGCCGACTGTCGAGCACTACGCACGAGCCGAAACGCCGAATCCGTGCATCTTCTGCAACCACCGGGTTCGCATCCCGGCCTTGCTCGAACTCGCCGACGCACTCGGTATTCGGTACGTCGCGACTGGACATTATGTACGTAAGGTTTGGACTCCCACAGGCTGGCGTATCGCCGAGGCGCGAGATCGTCAGCGCGACCAGTCGTACGTCCTGTACCGGCTGACACCCGAGCAGCTCGAGCGCTTGGTCTTCCTGCTCGGCGAGTACGACAAGCCAACGGTTCGCGCGATCGCTCGCGAGGCGGGCTTGTTTGTGGCCCAGAAGCCCTCGTCCGTCGATCTCTGCTTCGCGAAGACGTACGGCGGTATTGGTCAGCTGGTCGCACAGCGCCGTCCTGAGACCGCGCGTCCCGGCCCGCTTGTCGACGAGCACGGCCAAGTGGTCGGATCTCATCCGGGCATTGCGTTCGTCACGATCGGCCAGCGCCGTGGTCTTAAGTGGACGCATCCAACTCCGCAGCGCCGTTACATCGCAGCGATTGAGCCAGAAGGAGCTGTGGTGCGTGTCGCACCGCGCGAGCGGATCCTCACCCGGGCTGTACACTTGGTCGATCCGATCTGGCATGAGCCTGTGACTGCAGGCGAGGCTCGGTTGCGTTATCAGGGACCGCGGATTCCAGCACGCGTAGAAGGTGACTGGGTCATCTTCGACGAGCCAGCGCCGCCGCTCGCTCCGGGTCAGTCCGTTGTGCTGTATGTCGAAGATCGCGTCGTCGGCGGCGGAATCGCTGGTCAGATCGAACGAGTGAGTGCCGACGAGCCCGTGGTGGCAGTCTCCGCCGCCGACTGAGGCCAAGTTAGCCGGAGCGGCGCCACTCGCCGCTCCGGCCTCCCGCTTTGAGCACCAGCCCAATCGCGTCGATCGTCATCCCTCGGTCAACTGCCTTGAGCATGTCGTAGACCGTCAGCGCCGCAACGGTGACAGCCGTCAGTGCTTCCATTTCCACCCCAGTCCGACCAACCGTCTCGACTCGCGCCTCAATCTCGATACACGACTCGGCCTCGTTTGGTTCCAGATCGAGTTCGACTTTGGTCAAGGGGATCGGATGGCAAAGGGGGATCAAGTCAGCCGTCCGCTTCGCAGCCATGATACCGGCGACGCGGGCGACACCAAGGACGTCACCCTTTGCCGCGCGCCCTTCGCGAACGATTCGGAGCGTCTCCGGCTGAACCTGCACGCGGCCCCGCGCGACTGCAACGCGCTGCGTTTCTGGCTTCGCACCAACATCCACCATGCGCGCCTGACCGCGCTCGTCAAAGTGAGTTAGTTCCGTCATCGTCGGCTCCTTCACGGACCAGTGGTTCCCATATCGAGCGTAACATGGCACGAAAAGAGCGTGGCGGGAGACTCCCGCCACGCTCCTAGCCTCCGTCTGATTAGGCGCTTAGTTCCTCGAAGCCCAACTCTCCAACGAGCCAGCGAGCAAGGACGTCCATTTCGTAGAGCGACTCCAACACGGCGACACCAAGGAAAAACGCGGTGACGGCGTGGATCAGGCGTTCCCGTTCCTCGCGTGTCCGGCTCGGGTGTCGCCCATTGCTCCACTCGTAGTCTTGGATGTACTTGCTATAGACCTCCCAGGTGGCTTGGAGAATACGGTCAGCAGCCTCTCGCTGATTCGCGGTGACGAACCGAACCTCCCGCCCGAGAGCCATCCGGAACGCCCGCTCGGCCGCCACAATCCCGAGTTCAATCGGGACTCGCCCCAGAACAGCTCGCATACCACCTCCTCGGCCCTTCACACCACTGCCACAGAAACACGCAGCCGCTTCCGGAAGCTCACGTGCCATGCTCGTTGGTGTGCACACCGGATGAGACGCAAAGGCTGATTATACTCAGATCTGGCTAGGGTGTCAATGCAACGAGTGCAAAGAGATCCTGTCCCGGGCGCACGGACCACCTGTTCACCTGTGTCAATGCCTCTCCTGGAAACTGGCTGACTACGCTGCGACCGATTGGTATCTCCACTAATCTCTTTCGTGGAAAGACAATCAGCAGCGGCTTGAATCACGATCTCTTTTAGAGCTTGCTGGCGTTAGCCAGGGGAAAAGAATGAGGGGAGCGAGCTTCTGCTCGCTCCCCCTGAGTGTCTCATCTTTCCCGCGAACCAGCACGATTGCCGGGCGCGCCTTACTCAAGGACGTCGGCCAACGCCCCTGCCACGGCCTCGATGAGGACGTCACACTCTTCGCGAGAAATGGTGAGCGGCGGTGCCATGATGATTCCATCTGGCGTGCAGCGGACGATGACCCCGCGGCGTCGTGTTGCGGCCTCTAGCTTGGCACCAAGCTTAAACTCTGGTGGGTACTTCTCCTTTGTGGCCTTGTCCTGGACGACCTCAATGAGGAGCATTAGTCCCTTACCACGCACCTCACCGACGTACGGACGTTCCTCGAGTTGCCGCAACGCTCCCAGGAGATAGGCCCCGGCCTCCGCGGCGTTCTCCCACAGCCGCTCCGCGAGCAAGATATCGAGGTTACGGAGCGCGACGGCACAAGACACCGGATGCCCCGAATAGGTGAAGCCATGCATAAAGACGCGATCAGCACTCGCTAACGTGTCCGCAATTTCGTCGCTTACTCCTACCCCGCCCAGTGGTAGATATCCGGACGTGATGCCCTTGGCGAAGGTCACGATGTCCGGCACGATCCCATACTGCTGCATCCCAAAGAGCGTTCCCGTACGTCCAAAACCAGTGATCACCTCGTCAAGTATGAGCAAGATACCGTACCGCCGCAGAACACTCGCGATCGCTGGCCAGTACCCGTCGGGTGGAACCACTACTCCGCCCGCACCCTGGACCGGCTCCCCGATGAACGCAGCGATCGTCTCCGGCCCCTCACGCTGAATCGTCTCCTCGAGTTCTTGCACGAGACGTGCCACAAACTCCTCGTCAGAGAGCCCTTCCCCGAAGCGATACTTGTATGGAGCCGTTAAATGGATAAATCCGGGTGGCCGTGGCCCGAACCCTTCCCAATACGACGGCACACCGGTCGCGGACAAGGCCCCCATTGCGATCCCGTGATAAGCCATCCGGCGCGAAAGAATCTTGATGCGATCGGGTTGTCCTTTCAGCCACCAGTAATAGCGCGCGATCTTGATCGCTGTCTCGTTCGATTCTGCGCCACCAGAGGTGAACTGGAAGTGGTTCAGCGGCTCGGGGAAGAGGTCAGCCAGACGGGCTGCAAGCTCGATCGTCGGCGGACTCGCCAATCCAAAGAAGGTCGGGACGAACGCGACCCGCTCCATCTGTGCCCGTGCAGCCTCGGCCAGCTCTCGACGGCCATGGCCCACGTTCACGTTCCATAACCCTGCGAATCCGTCGAGGTATCGACGCCCCTCGGCGTCCCAGACCCATACCCCTTCCCCTCGGACGAGAACCAGTGGTCCCTCACGGCGGAGCTGGTGCAGGTTCGTCAATGGATGCAGATGGTGCGCAATGTCCTTCTGCACCAACTCCGCCGCATTCCAGGTCTCAACTTGCATTGTACTGCCCTCCTCGCCTGCATTCGGACCCACACGATTGTTCCCGAGAGGAGCGCGTCACGTCCACTGCGATTCGCATGACCGCAGAGTAGCACGCAGCCCCAGTTCTGGCCGCCGTGGTCACTTGGAAACACACACGCTATCATTACCATTCGCGTCCGAGAAGGGAACGCGCGAGCGAAGAAGAACTCGAAATCTGTCGTGCAGGAGGTCAAACGACGATGACTCGTGAGCGAATTCCAATCACGCGGGAAGGACTGGAGGCGCTGCGCCGGGAATATGAGTATCTTGTCAAGCATCGCCGACCCGAGATCGCACGCGTCATCCAAGAGGCGCGTGAGCATGGAGACATCCGGGAAAACGCCGCCTACGATGCCGCCAAGCATGATCAAGCATTCATCGAGGGGCGTATCCGGGAAATTGAGGAACTGCTGAAGCGTGTCGAGCTTATCGAAGAGCCGACCGATGGTGACCGTTCGGTTGTCCGAGTCGGCTCAACCGTCACTATCGAAATTGATGGAGAGATCGAGACGTATACGATCGTCGGTGCGATCGAGGCCAAGCCGTCGGCTGGCCGCATCTCGAACCAGTCACCGGTCGGCAAGGCATTGCTCGGTCGTCGAGCCGGCGACACGGTTACGATCGAGACACCGAACGGCCAGATTACGGCACGTATCCTTGAGGTTACGTGACTTGCTCTCGGAGTGCACCGTGTCACGACGGGACACAACGGTTTTAGAAGCGTTTCTCATGCGTCAGGGGGTGCAGGCCCGATTGCTGCGCCTGGAGCAACCCACGCGGACTGTTGCCGAAGCGGCACAGGCGCTCGGTGTTTCACCGCGCTGCATCGTGAAATCCCTCCTCTTCTGGAATGCGGATGGCACCTGCGTGCTCGCTGTCGTCCGCGGTGACCAGCGAGTGGATCGTGTACTGCTCGCAGCTGCGATTGGCTGTGACCAGCTGACACTTGCCCCCGCCGAGCACGTCGTGACCGTTACTGGCTACCCGGCTGGTGCAACTCCGCCGGTCGGGCACGCCACGCCTGTCCCAGTCATCGTCGATCCGGCCGTTCTGGAGGAGCCAGTCGTCTACGGTGGCGGTGGTGACGATCACACGATGCTGGAAATCCGTCCCGAGGACATCGTTCGCGTCTCGGGAGCCCGGGTCGTACGGATCGCACAGTCCACCTGAACGCGAGGCTTAGCGCCGTCGCTCGCCCCTTGTTTCCAGAAAGGCCTCAACCGCTTCGCGCGTGGGCACGGCATCAGGACCAAGTCCTTGGATCCTTAAAGCGGCAGCAGCGGCCGCCATCTTTGCCGCCCACAGCGTCGGTTCGTGCTGGGCACGGAGCAAAAAGAGCACTGCCGCGAAGACGTCCCCCGCTCCGACATCATCGCGCACAGTCACCGGATAGGCCGGGACGTCATAGGTCCGGCCACGGTCGATCACTGTCGCTCCGTCAGGGCCTCTGGTGATGGCCACAACGCCGCGCTGCGCGATCGCCTCAATCTCATCCCTCGCGAGTGTGTGCTCTAATGTGCTGAGGACGAACCCGTCGAGCCGGGTCACAAGCTCATGCGGCAGGCGCAGGGGAACAAGCCGAACGCGCCCACCGGAGCGTGGCCACTGCCGCATCCACCCTTGCGGGGTCGCGCCGAGGAACTCAGGGCTGAGACGACCAGCCTGCCGTGGATCAATCTCCTGGGCGACAGGGGCCAAATGAATAATCCGTGCCGAGCGCCAGGTTGGCGGCAGCCCGCTGAGATCGATCGGCCCGGCCCACGAGTGGACAGTTTGCTCACGGCGTCCTGCGACCGTACGATTCGTGAAAACAGTCGGCGCAGCAGCCTCCTGCACGATCATTGCGACTTCATGGGAGAACCGTGCGAGCTCTTCGCTAATTGCTGCGCCGTAGGTGTCAAACTTCCCGCGGGTAAGAATGGCAGCATCCAACCCGAACCGCGCTGCTGTCAGCGCCGCATAGAGCGCGGTGCCGCCGAGCCGAGGTGTCCCCGTCGTCGGATCGAGATCGACCGTTACATGGCCGATCGCGACATATTGTGGAGCACGCTGTGAACTCACCGGGGAATCCCTTTCCGGCCGCTGGCATCCCTGGCGACATCAGCGGCGCGGGTAGACAGTGACTCGTCGTTGATCCCCCTCACCGCTACTGCGCGTCTCCACGTCTGGGTTATCACGCAGTGCCACATGGATGACCCGGCGCTCGTTCGCGGGCATCGGCTCAAGCGTAACTGGTTGCTTGGTGCGTGCCACTTGGCGCGCCACGCGATGCGCCAGTGCAATCAGCGACTCCTCACGACGGCTCCGGTACCCCTCAACGTCGATGATCACACGTGTCCACGACGACAGGCGCCGATTGACAAGCACGTTCACCAAGTACTGGAGCTGCGCCAGGTGCTCGCCGCGCCGCCCAATCAGCATACCCGCATGTGGACCGTGAATGTCGATGAAGACAGTCGGTGGATCCTCCGGTCCGAGTTCGATAATTGACGGATTGTCTACCGCTAAGACTGTACAGGAGAAGCCCATCGCCTGCAGGAGTTCTCGCACCACCTGCTTCACAATCGCCTCGGTCTGGGGATCTGGTCGCTTGATCGGTCCCCGCGACACCTCACCACTACCGAGCGGGGTCACCCGAACGAGTGCTTCCCCACCATAGGGGACATTGTCGACGAGCACTTCCACATGAACGCGCTCGCGAGGCAATCCCAACTGTTCCAGCGCGAGCTTTACTGCCTCATCGACCGATCGAGCCTGAATCTCAACAGCTCTCTTTTCCGCCATCACCGCGCCTCTGTCCCCCCGTGCCCCGGTCGGGACGCGCTGCGTGACCGCTCAGGATGGCCGCTTGCCACGCGAACGCGAGCGTCTCGGTACCAGCGCGGCAGGGTCGAGCGGTGGCTGCTCAGCAGGAGCCGAAACACCAGTAGACGTCCGGTCGGACCGGTTCGGCTCTCCCGCAGCCGGCGCTCCCTGCTGGGCCTGTGCCTGAGCCTGTTGCAGGAGTCGGTTGAGGAGACCGCCGCGATTCCCCTTGTTGTTCACTCGCTTCTTCGGATCGACGTACCCCAACCGTCGATGCTCCGGCAACTCGGGCAGGAACGGCAACCAGTCACGCATCGCGCCCCACCCGGTGATCAACCACTGCTGCACCACGCTATAGAGTGCAGAGACGACCCAGTAGAGAACGGGTCCTGCCGCGAAATTCCACCCAAACAAGACCACCATTGCCGGCATAAAGAGCATCATCGAGTACATCATCTGCTGTTGCGGATCTTCGAACCGCCGCATCCCCGCTGGTCGGGTCATCCGCGTCTGGATGAACTGAAACACACCGGCCAAGATCGGCAGAATCCGCAAGGGATCTGGTTGCGCGAGATCGGGTACCCACAGGAACCCGTGTGCCCACGCACCGACCTGACTCATAGACAGGTTCCGGATCGCAAAGTACAAGCCGAAGAACACTGGAATCTGCAGGAGCATCGGGAGGCAACCCGACATTGGGTTGATACCATGCTCCTGGTACAGTTTCATCATTTCAGCAGAGAGGCGTTGCCGGTCCTGCCCATACTTCTTCTGCAGTTCCCGAATTTTGGGCTGGAGTTCCTGCATCGCCTTGGTGGAGCGCACCGACTTGATTGTGAGCGGCAGGAGCAGCGTCTTGATCAAGATCGTGAACAGAATAATCGCGACACCCGCGCTCCCCGTGATCTCAGCGGTGCGCGCCAAACCCCATTCGATCGCATAGACAAACTGATCCCAGATGATCAACGGCTTCCTCCTGAATGCCGGTCACTCATTGCTGGCACGCGACTCTGCTCATGGCACCGGATCGTAACCACCAGGATGGAATGGATGGCAGCGCGCGATGCGTCGCAGCGTCAAGATGCCTCCCTTGATGATACCGTAACGCTCGATCGCCTCGTACCCATACTCCGAGCACGTTGGGTAGAAGCGGCAGGCTGGTGGCAGTCCCGGCGAGATGAAACGCTGGTAGAAGCGAATCAAGAGCAGGGCAAGTCTTCTCATAGCGCCAAAATCCTATGAGCCTCCTTCTCGATCTCGTTCCTCCCACAATCCAGCCCGTTTCAACAGCGACTCGACTGTGGCGGCAACTTCATGATACGTCACCGACTCATCCGCCAGGGTACCCCGTGCGACAAACACGAGGTCATAGCCCTGTTGGAGATGCGGATGCATCCGCCGTACCGCTTCACGAAGCCAGCGCTTCACCCGGTTGCGACGCACCGCCTTCCCGACTCGCCGCCCGACCGCGAATCCGTACCGGTTATGCGCGAGCCCGTTCGGTGCGACGCTCAAAACGACGAGTCGGCTACTCACGGTCCGACCACGGCGCCGCACCTGTTCGAAATCGCTGGAACGGCGGAGACGCAACCGCCGCGCGATCACGAGAATGCCTAGCGCTTATTCGGGGTGATCTTCTTCTCGTCCGAGACAGTCAGCTTCCAGCGCCCCTTCAGGCGCCGTCGCTTCAAGACGGCTCGCCCACCACGAGTGCTCATTCGAGCCAGGAATCCATGGACGCGCTTCCGACCTAACCGATTCGGCTGGTACGTTCGCTTCGGCACTGCTCAGCTCCCCACTCGGGACTAGCCTCGCACAAAAAAGTCCGCGTCGGCGCGCGCCGCCACGGCGTATTCAGTATAACACGCAGGACGTGTTCACGTCACTGCAGCGACAACGCCGTTTAGTACTGAGGCAATCCGCTGCAAGAAGCGTTCCCGCCCGAGATTCAAATGCCTGTTCGAAACGAAGACAACCGCCAGATCGTAGGCCGGATCGTACCATGCAGCACAACCCGTGGCGCCCGTGTGCCCAAAGCAACTCGGCGAGAAAAGATCCACCTCGCCAAAATACCCACCGCCCACCTCAAACCCGAGGCCCCATCCCGGCAGCCCCAAAGTATCCGGAGTCTGCCGGCTCGTCATCGCCGCGACGGTTGCCCGCGCAAGTAAGCGCCCTGGCGCGTGCGGCGTAAAGTGGAGAAGAAACTGCACCACGTCCGGGAGCGTCGCCACGACTCCCCACGCTGGGTGAGCTAAGCGTAAACCGTACCGCGCGCCATACATTGCCCAAGGCAGTCCATCACCGAGCCCGCCCACGACTCGAGCAAGGCGCCTCTCATTCTCATCACCCCGCAGTGGGAAGTGTGTCTCATGTAGACCGGCTGGCAAGAGAACGAACTCCCGCATGAGCTCAGGGAAGGGTCGACCCGTCACCCGTTCAGCCAGCACGCCGAGAAGCGCGTATCCAAGATCGCTGTACCCGATGCGACTTCCTGGAGCGAAGTCCAGCGGCTCGGTGAAGGCCGCCTCAATGACCTCGTCGAGCGGAAGCTGCTGTTGCAACAGCAGCTCCATGTCGACGGGCTCATAGGGAATGCCTGAGGTGTGTGTCAAGAGATGTCGAACAGTGATCGTGCGCCGCTCATCCTCGTCAAACTCGGGCAAGATCGATGCCACTGTCGTCCCTAATGTCAGGATGCCTCGCTCCACCAGTGCGAGGATGGTCGCCGCCGTGTAGAGCTTGCTCACCGAGGCCAACGGCCAGAGAACTGTAGGTCCAGCTGGCAGCCCAGGAGCGCCTTCCCCTCCATACCATTCGAGCACACGACGACCACCATGGACAACCGCCAGCCCGGCACCATCGAGCTCGCCACTGTCAATGAACGAGGCGATCCGGCTCGTGACCTCGGACAGCCGCTCGATCACTCAAAACCTCCCTCGATACTGTCATTTCCTTCTCGCACGAGCATAACGAACTCCCCGCACTGCGGGAAGACGCAATTCAGGACGATTTGCCCATATACGGCCACTGCCTTTTGCCGAAGTCGCAACCGATATACTCCAGCGTGACACTCAGTGTCGTTGATCCAAGGGCGGACGAAGACATGACGAGTCCCACCGAGCAACCAGCACCAGAGGATCTTTTCCGTCACGTCCTTCGGACGCTCCTGCCGATCGTCAATGCCGACCTCGGGGGCTTCTTCGTCTTCGATGAAGACTTCGACCAGGTACTCCTTGGGACGATCGAAGGCGAACAACCGCCTGGATCGCTCGCTCCAGTCGGCGTGGCCCGGATTTCCCCGAGCCAGGTACCAGCCGAGCGCTGGATCCGTGAACACCAGCGCTCGCTCCACCTTTATCGTCCCCGCGACTGGCGACGCTTCCCACCGGTCAATCCTGGCCTGCGGGAATTGGCGTTGCGTGGCAAGCTTATTGCTCTGGTGATTCCACTCCGGTCGCAAGACGAACTCGTTGGCGTCGCCTATCTCTGGCGGCATCGCGAGCCACGCCCGTTTCTCCGCCGGGAGATCCGTGAGGCTGAACGGTGGTGCCAGCTCGCCGCTATTGTCGCTATCGCGAGCCGCCTCTACGAACGCGAGGCGCAAGCACGTCAGGCACTGGCGCGCGTGCTGGCGATCGACCGCTCGCTGGCCACCGCGTCAAGTCACGACGCCGTGGGTCGGGCTGTGGTCGGTCCGCTCGCAGACTTCCTCGGCGTGGAATCTCTGGCGTTGTGGCTCCGGTCCGGAGAGGATCACAAAGTCTTTTTGCAGAACATCGTAGACGAAACCATTCGGGAAACACTCACTACCTGGGAGTTCTCCTGGTCGCATTTTGAGCAATTGACCAGTCGGCCGCAGGTTGTTGCTCGTGACAGAGCACGCGAGACGTTAGGCCCGTGGGTGGAAGCACTCCCGAATTCGGTCGACCACATCATCCTCTGCAGCATTCGCTACGACGCGAACGTTGTCGCACTGCTCGTCGGCTGGGACACTAACTCAACAGCCCGACGTCCGTCGAACACACGTCGTGAGATGCTCGAAGCCGCGTCGGTTCTCCTCGAGCAGATCGCTGTTACCCTTGTGCGGCTCTCCTTTCGAGCTGAGCTGGAAAGAACAATCAGTGATCTACGAAGCCTCTTGAAAGTCTCCCAGCGTGTTGTCTCCACTCCCTCGGTGGCTGATTTGCTGGAAGAAGTTGAACGCGTCATTCGTGACCGACTGCGTTATGATGCCATGATCTTCCTCGAACCCGACCCAGATTCTCCATACGCATTGCGCGTTTCCTGGGGCTCCGGCACCATCCCTGAATCCCGCGTCGGACATCGTATTCCACTCGATCGAAGTCTTGCCGGTTGGGTTTTCCGCACCGGCCGCGAACTCCTGATTACCGATACCTGGGAAGATCCGCGCACGTACCATCGCCCGGGACAACCTTTCCCCTTGCGATCACTCCTCCTGTTCCCTGTTCGGCACGAGAAGCGGACGGTTGGTGTTCTGGGTTTCGGTCGTGAGCGGGTCATTCCTTTCTCAGAGTACGATCGCGAGCTCGTAAACCTGATCGCAAGCGAACTCGCCACAGCGATCCATCTGATCGAACAACGCAATGCTCTCCGACGGCAAGCCCACTATCAAGCCCTCCTTGCCACCGTCAGCCAGCTGCTCCTCCGCGACTTCGATCCGCGATCGTTCGCTCCTCCACTGGTCCAACAGCTCAGCCAGTGGGCGGGTGGATCAGCGGCGTTGGTCCTTGAGTGTCCGGTCTTTCCGGCTCGTGTCGTCGCAACAGCGGACACCCTGTCCTCTCACCGACTTCCTGACCTCGAGCCTTTGTGCCAAAACGCGTTCTATCAGTGGCTGGCATCAATGAGTTCTGAGCGTGCTCTGGATCTCAGTGATGCCTTGTTCGCACCGGCGGAATTCCGTGCGCCCTTCTCAGAAATTCTTGCAACATTTCGCACTGTTCTCCTCGTAGCGCTTGACCCTGACGAGACTCCAACTGGCTTCCTCTTGCTCGCAATTCCAGAGCAGCTTCGCGCAGAACGGGGAGAGCTCGCCGTCACGCTCTGGGAGGTGCGAAACCGTATTCTGCACGCGACTGAGCGGTGGATTGCGGTACTCGAGCAAGACGCTGTCACACGCCTGACGCTCGATCTTGGGGCGAAGAGTTCGAGCGACGCGTTTGCGCGTGCGCTCCTGGAAAAACTCTCTCCGCTCGTGCGGTTCGATTTTGCCGCTGTCTTCGATCTCGACCGCGAACGAGGCCGACTCATCCCGCTGGCGACGACATCGCACTTCGATGGCCTTCCCGCTGGCTGGACGCTCGCGCCAGAGATCGCTGACTTTGGTGCACCTTCCTCGGAAGAGACACTCCGCTATATCCCGGACACCTCGACTAAGGATCTCGGATACGCCCTCCGCTTCGCGACAGCTGCACATCCGTCGTCACTTGTTTTCGCACCGCTCGTTACCCAGGGCGACGAGTCGGGGCTCCTACTCGTTGGACGCTTCGGAACCCACCGCTTCTCCCAGAGCGAGCGTCGGCGCCTCGCCAAACTTGCCGCTCACGCCGCTCTCGCTTTCCACATTGTTCGTGTGAACGGCCGCGAACGAGCAATCTATCGCGCCTCGGTTGAGGCGTTGGCCGCGGCTGTCGATGCCAAGGATCCAGCGACTCACGATCACTCGCGTCGTGTCGCACGTATCGCCCGCGTGATTGCCGAACACTTGCATCTCTCACGAGAGGCGATCGAAGAGATTGAACTCGCCGCGCTCCTTCACGACATCGGCAAACTCGCTATCCCAGACCATGTCCTAGGAAAGCCAGGAAAGTTAGATCCATCGGAGTGGGCGCTTATCCGGCTCCATCCCTCTGTGGGCGCCGGTATCTTGGCAAATCATCCGCAACTGAGTCGCATTGTTCCACTCGTCCGCGCCCACCACGAACGCTGGGACGGTCGTGGCTATCCAGACGGCTTGCGTGGGGAGGAGATTCCGCTCGGAGCGGCCATTATTGCACTGGCCGACGCGTTCGACACCATGATCTCCGATCGCCCCTATCGTCCGGCACGCCGGTTTGCTGACGCGATCGAGGAGATTCGTCACGGTCGGGGCACGCAATTTCATCCTGCCGTCGTTGACGCCTTCTTTGAGGCCCTCCGGGACCCGAACAGCTTACCAATCCTGCTGCTGCAGCGCTCCGTTGTCGCGCCGACATCGGTTGCTGCTCATGCCATCCACCGAGTGGCTGAGCATCTTCCGCATATCCCGAGCGTTGATGCGCTCGTTGAGGTGATTGACCTCGCGATTTCGGGCACACTGTCGAATGACAACATAGTCATCTTCCTCCTCGACGAATCGGAGACTTCTTTGCGCATTCTGTACTCGCGTCATGACCGAGACCTCGCCGCCGCAGTCCGGATCCCACGCGGTCAGGGGATCGCATGGCAGGCGATCGAAAGCAACGCTCCAATTGCAGTGATCGTCCCCGAAGCGCCGCCAAATACGATTCTCAGGTGGGGAAGGCGTGATCTCTATGCCGTCTTGGTCGCACCCCTTGTCGACGGTTCTCGGGTACTCGGGGCGCTCGCTGTCTCACGCACTGATCCCCGCCCCTTCTCAATAGCTGATGCTGAACTCCTTGCCACCCTTGGGCGTCACTTCGGACCGCTCTTGCAAACCTTTTTGGAGCAGCGCAGCGAACTCGACTCATCCAAGGAGACGACGTCCGTTAATCAACCCAAGACTGGTGAACAGCATAATCAGCACCGGCTGATGGATCAGATAGAGCATGAGGCTATGCCGGCCGAGCCAGATGAGAATCGAGAAGGGAAGCACTCCTTCCCAGGAAGGGAATGTCCACCGCCGTCGTCCGCGCGGATAGAGCCAGCTGCCAGCTGACACTCCGAGAAGTACAAGTGCAAACCAGGGCAAGAAGGGACGGAAATCAAACGAGCGGTAGTCCGCCGGAACCAGACCCATCCAGAACAGCCAGGGATTCCCCGGTAGCCGAGCGAGCAGCAATCCAAGCAGCCAAGCCACTGCCGCGAGCGGAAGGTTCCAGAGTCCCAATCGTAAGAGTGGTAGTGCCACCAGACTTGACAGCAGGATGAGATGCAAGATCCCGAACAGGACAACATCGCGCGGACTGATCACCCACGTTACGACCGTCACCAGAGCTGCCGCGGCAGCGAGGCGGGATGATCGGCGTAGCACGTGCCACCAATAGGAGCGCGAGTCGTGAGCAGCACGGGACCGTGCTAAGACGAGCGACACGCCAGAGACGAATAAAAAGAGGCTGGCGATGAAATCAGCGAAGATCCGCCAGGCCCCTGAAGTCACGGCAATCGGCCAGCCACCAAACACTGCAAGATCGAACGCACCGTGGTAGATCACCATCAAGATGAAGGCGAACCCGCGGAGCAGATCCACTTCCCAGAAGCGCGTCCGCTTCGCCGTCACAGGTACAACACGAAGTGAGTGCCCACTCATCGGAGCTTGCACACCCCGCTTACTGGGATGCCGTAGGAACGGTCTGCAGCTGCAGGTCTCGCTGAACGCACGGGCGCGGTGACACGCGTACTGGAAACACTACGGCCGCTGCAGAAAGTCCAGCCGCCGCCGAGAGCAGGAGCGAAACCGTGTAGCTTCCTGTCCAGTCAAACAACAGGCCAGCCAGCGCAGATCCTGCAGCTGTACCGACCGGCATCACAGCGAAGAGCAATCCGAAGATTGTGCCCAGCCGACGCCGCCCGAAAAGCGTTGCACAGAGCGACGACGTGAGCGGCGTCGTCGCACTCCAGGAAAACCCGATGACAAACGCAGCAAAGAGGAGTCCAACGGTGTGCCCCCCAATCCAGAGCAAGAGGACAAAGCCCAATCCACGGAGCGCATACACAACAGCTAACGGGAGGGTGCTCCCAGTGCGATCCAACCACCAGCCAGTCGCGAAGGCTCCACCAATGCTCGCCCACCCAGTCAGCGCTAGACCGGTGGCCGCTACAGTGTGACTGAGGCCGAGGCGCGTCGCGTAGTCGACAAAATATGTCATGACCCAGCCCATGGTGAAACCACAGACAAAAAAGCCGAACGCGAACTGCCACCAGGCAGGTGAACGGAGAGCATCCGTTACGCTGCACCCGCTCGCTTCAGCCTTTCCGCTCCACCGCGTGCCTCGAGAGCTCAGGAGCAGCGCTGCGACTGGCGCGAGAACAAGTAAACCAATCCCCAGCACTGAGAAAGCTGCACGCCAGCCGAGCTCCGTCACCAGCGCGGCCAAGATCGGGACCACCAACGCTTGCCCAGCAGGATTCGCTGTCGAGACGACGGAGAGGGCGGTCGTTCTCCCTCGCTCAAACCACGCCGCCACTACCGGTGTCAGAAGCGTCGGCGAGACTGTCGCGAGGCCCAGACCAGCAAGAACCCCGAGCCCGACCGTCAGAGCGAGCCGATCGTGCGCACGACCCCCGACAATCAATCCCAAGCCGAGGCTACACAGTCCTCCAAGTGCAACCACACGGGCCGAGTAGCGATCGACAAGCCATCCGACAACTGGTTGGGCGAGTCCAACAACCAGCACGCTCAGCGAAACAATCGAGCCGAGCTGGGCGTGACTCGCATGCAGGTCGTGCTGAATATCGGGGAAGACCAACCCGATGAGGAATCGCCCGCCTGCAGCCGTCGCCATGATAGCGGTTACGCCGATCAAAGCGAGCCAACGCAACGTAATTGACTGTCTCAGCATGCTCGCAACTTCCCCACACAATCTCCTCACAACCCCACCCAACCCTATGGGAGCGCCCGGTGCCTGTCAACTCACCCGATAGCGGATGCTGGTAGACACACCCCCTTCGCGCACCTTCTGGAAATTCCAGCCGCCTCTCACAGTTCGCAACCCAACTGCTCAATTGTGCCGGCACATCGCAAATTTCGCGTCAAAATCACTGTGCTCAAACACAACCACGTGAGCGTCGACACTCGGCCTCATTTCCGTGTACTTCGTCCTGCACACTCCTATCCGATGGCTGGCCCACGACACGACTCTGGAAATGGGGCTTTTGTTCGGATGCTGTGTACCTGTAGCATGCTCCGTCTTGCCGGGTGCAGCATAGATGGTGAGGCACCACACGTGCCGCCTCAAACGCCTCTCCGGGCACTGGGAGCGGTAACCAGTTGTCGCCCAGCCGAGAGACATGGTAGCGTTTTGAACGATGACAAATGAACACGGCAAGGGCGAAGACGGAAACGAGTACGTCGCGAGTCACCCTCAGCGAGTCCGGGACGGTGTGAGCCGGATGGGATTCTCGCGACGGAAGATCCTTCCCGAGCCGCTGCCCGAACCGGAGTGACACCAGAGTAGGCGCAGACGGGAGTCGCCCGTTACAGCGACCGAAAGTGGGCACGGGACGTTGGCGTCCCGTGCCAACTGGGGTGGTACCGCGGGTGAACCCCCGTCCTCAGGCCTGAGGGCGGGGGTTTTCGATGACGAGCCTCAAGAAACCAATACGATGAGTTGCAATTGTTCGGAGGTGCGCCACATGTTCGAGCCAGTGCCAACCAAGGACGTTGACTTCCCAGCGCTCGAGCGTGCAGTCCTCCGCTGGTGGTATGACCATGGCATCGTCCAGAAGTACCTCACGCGGAACGCACACAGCGACAAACGCTACTCGTTTATGGACGGTCCCATCACCGCAAACAATCCAATGGGCGTGCACCATGCCTGGGGACGAACCTACAAAGATTTCTACCAGCGTTTCTACACCATGCTCGGCTACCGTCAGCGGTACCAGAACGGTTTCGACTGCCAAGGTCTCTGGGTCGAGGTAGAAGTCGAACGCGAACTCGGCTTCACATCCAAACGGGACATTGAGGCCTATGGCATCGATCGTTTTGTCGAGAAGTGCAAGGAACGTGTCTTTACTTACTCGGCAATTCAGACTGAACAGTCCAAGCGTCTCGGCTACTTCATGGATTGGGACAACTCCTACTACACGCTTTCTGACGAGAATAACTACGCGATTTGGCACTTTCTAAAGGTATGTCACCAGAACGGCTGGATCTACCACGGCTTCGACGTCATGCCCTGGTGCCCACGCTGCGCCACGGGTCTCTCCGAGATGGAGGTCAGCGAGGGATATAAGGAAATCACACACCTCAGTGTCTACGTCCGTTTCCCACTCGAGGGACGTGACCGCGAATCACTACTCGTCTGGACGACAACGCCTTGGACTCTCACCGCAAACGTCGCAGCCGCTGTCCATCCCGATCTCACCTACGTCCGAGTCCGGCAGAACGATGAGGTGCTGATCCTGGCCGAAGAAGCCGCTCGCCACGCACTGCGTGGCCCGTATGAGGTCTTGCAATATCTCAAGGGGAGTGACCTCATTGGCCTCCGTTACCGTGGACCCTACGACCACCTGCCGGTCAACGCCCAAGTCGAGCACCGGGTGATCCCATGGGAAGCTGTTGATCCGAGTGAGGGAACCGGTATCGTGCATATTGCGCCAGGCTGCGGGCGCGAGGACTATCAGTTGAGCAAAGAGCACGCGCTTGCCGTCATCGCTCCGCTCACCGAAGACGGGTATTACGTCGATGGGTTCGACTGGCTAACCGGACAACACGTGCATACCGTCGCTGAGCCGATCGCACGCGACTTGGAGACGCGCGGGCTGTTGTACCGTCGCGAACCATACACCCACCGCTACCCGACCTGCTGGCGCTGCGGGACAGAGCTCGTCTTCCGGTTGGTCGACGAGTGGTTCATCGCGGTCGATCCCTGGCGGGAAAAGGTCATGGAAGCAGCTCGCCAGGTGCGCTGGATCCCAGAGTTCGGGCTCGAGCGCGAGCTGGATTGGCTTCGCAACATGGACGACTGGATGATCTCGAAAAAGCGCTACTGGGGCCTTGCGCTCCCAATCTGGCAGTGCGCTGAGTGCGGCTGGTTTGACGTCATCGGAAGCGAGCAGGAGCTCCGCGAGCGAGCGATCGCCGGTTGGGAAGAGTTTGAAGGGCATACACCGCACCGGCCATGGATCGATGCGGTCAAGATCCGCTGTGAACGGTGCGGAGCCGTGGCAAGCCGCATCCCTGACGTTGGGAACCCATGGCTCGACGCGGGCATCGTGCCCTTCTCGACACTCCGGTATCGACACGACCGCGACTTCTGGCAGGAGTGGTTCCCGGTCGACTTCATCACCGAGTCGTTCCCCGGCCAGTTCCGGAATTGGTTTTACTCCTTGCTCGCCCAGAGCACAGTGCTCACCGGACAAGCACCGATGAAGACGTGCCTCGGCTTCGCCCTACTCCGTGACGAGAAGGGCGAAGAAATGCACAAGAGCAAAGGGAACGCCATCTGGTTCGACGAGGCAGCTGAGCGTGCCGGCGTCGACGTCATGCGCTGGCTCTACCTCAAGCACAATCCGGCACAGAATCTCAACTTCGGCTGGCGCCTACTCGATGAGGTTCGCCGGACATTCCTGTTACCGCTCTGGAACTCGTATGCCTTCTTCGCCAACTACGCCCGCCTCGATGGCTTCGTTCCGTCTCAGCACGATGTGCCACTCGAAGAACGGACGCTTCTCGATCGCTGGATCCTGGCACGACTCCAGCAGGTCATCATGACTGTCCGCGACCGGATCCAGGATTACGACTCGATGAATGCAGCCCGTGCCCTTCAAGAGTTTGTCGTCGACGATCTCTCCAACTGGTACATCCGCCGCAATCGTCGTCGCTTCTGGAAGACCGAGAGCGACCGTGACAAGGCGGCGGCCTATCTCACGCTTTACGAGGTGCTGGTCACGCTAGCCAAGCTCCTGGCACCCTTTATCCCGTTCACTACGGAACTCATGTATCAGAACCTGGTCCGCCGTGTCGATCCCCAGGCCCCGGAGTCGGTGCATCTCACTGACTACCCAGAGGCGGATCCGGCGAAGGTTGATCTCCAACTCATCCAGGACATGAACTGGCTGTTGCGGGCGGTTGAGCTCGGCCGAGCAGCTCGCAATAAGGCCGGCGTCAAGGTGCGCCAACCACTGGCCCGAGCGGTCGTCGCCGTCCGTGAACCCGCCGCTCGACGCGCTCTCGAGCGACTCCTCGACCAGTTCATGGACGAACTCAACGTCAAGGCTGTCGAGTTTGCCGATCGCCCGGAAGACTACCTGACCTATCGCGTGAAGCCGAACCTCCCCGTCCTCGGGCCGCGACTCGGGGCAAAGCTCCCGGCAGTCCAACGGGTCCTGACCGAACTGGATCAGAACAAGCTCGCTCGACGCCTCCGTGCCGGCAACCACATCACCTTGGTTGTCGATGGCGAAGAACTCGAGTTTGGTCCGGACGACTTCCTTGTCGAAGCGCTTGACCGCCCCGGTTTCGCCGCTTTCGAAGATCGTGACCTGCTCGTCGCGGTCGATCTAGAGATCACGCCGGAGCTGCGGCTTGAGGGATTGGCACGCGATTTCGTCCGCGGAGTCCAAGAGGCACGCAAGAATGCCGGGTTCGAGATCGACGACACAATCGTCGTTGTCTATCGTGCATCAGGGGACATGGCTGCCGCGGTCGAACGGTTTGCCGACTACATCGCGCACGAGACACTCGCCGTCGAACTCCGCCCTGGCGATCCGGAGCGTGAGGACGGGCATCTCGAGGAGGTGAAGGTGGGGCGCGAACGGTTTGTCGTCGCTCTCCGGCGCGTCGGCCGCCTCGCTGAGGCTCGGCGATGACACAGGTACGTGTCACGTCAAGCCATGTTCCGGAGCAGATTTCACCGGAGCACATGGTCATTCCCGGCTGGGACCAGTCCCGGCTGGGCCCGCTTCGGGTCCGCTCGCTTACTCTGCCTCGCACCGGGCGGAATCTGACGATCGTCCAGCCGGCGGATACCGATCGGCTCCTTGAGCTGGCGCAGGACGACCCCGAAGAGCAGTTGCCCTATTGGGCCGAGCTCTGGCCGAGCGGGATCGCATTAGGCGACGCCATACTGCTCAATCCGGATGCCGTCTGCGGTCGTTTCGTTGTGGAACTCGGCTGCGGACTCGGGGTGACGGCTGTCGCAGCGCTGTGGGCTGGCGCAGAACTTCTTGTCACCGATTACAGTCCCGAGGCCTTGCTCCTGACCCACTGGAACTGTCTTCAGAACACCGGCCGCGCGCCCGCCACATGGCGTCTCAATTGGCGACAGCCGTCACCTGAGTTCTTGGCGCTGGTCGAATCGACAAGCCTACCCCTGGTATTGGCAGCCGACGTCCTCTACGAAGAGCGGGACATCGTACCGCTCCTTGCGCTCGTCGAACGCATGATCACTCCAGGTGGCTCGCTCTGGCTCGCCGAGCCAGGACGTCGCACGGCAGCCATGTTCGTCGAACGGTTGCGGACAATGGGATGGCAAGACGACGTCGAGTATTGGCCGGGCCCCTGGCCTGATGCAAGCGACACCACCGTTACGGTCGCGGTGCACCGTTTGCGGCGCCCCTGAAAGGCTGTGGCACACCGCGTGTCCGGGAAAACCTCGTTTCGGTTCTCCGCACGTGGTGCTAACCGCCCCCTGAATGACATGGTGCTCGAGCATCACTTTCGCCAGGAGAACTGCGCTAGGCAGTCTCGGCCAGGGATAATGAGCGCAAGGACGGAGCGTTACAGCCCTTTCCGCAAAACGTTCCTTATGCTACCGTGACGAGGCAGATTGGACGCTGATGCCAGTGGAAGGTGACGGACCCGTGCGGATCGACTGCCACACACACTTCTATCCGGCAGGGTACCTGCGCGAGATCGAGCGCACAAGTGATCACGCAACGTTGGTTCGCGATGATGCGGGCAATCTCGTGCTGCACTATGCGGGCGACTATAACGTCCTCGCGCCTGCACACCACTCGCTCGAGGCACGCCTACAGGACATGGCACGTGCAGAGATCGACATGGCGATACTCTCCTTGACCACCCCTGGCGTCCATGTCGAGCGCCCTGATCGGGCCATAGCGCTGGCACGGATCGTCAATGACGAGTTTGCAGGGATTCAGCGTGCCTATCCTGACCGGTTTCGCTGTCTGGCCACACTTCCGCTTCAGACCCCGGAAGTAGCTGCGTACGAACTTGAACGAGTAGTCCGCGAACTCGGTCTCGTCGGAGCCATGTTGTTCTCCAATATCAACGGTCGTCCCATCGATGCACCGGAGTTCTGGCCGGTCTTTGAGGCAGCTGAGGCACTCGACGTTCCGCTCATGATTCATCCAACCGCACCGGCATTCGCCGACTACCTCAGCGACTATCGGCTGGTAGCCCTTCTCGGCTTCGCCTACGACACGACCATGGTCGCCGTTCGCATGGTACTCGGTGGTGTCCTTGATCGGTTCCCGCGTCTCACCTTGATCCAGACCCACCTCGGTGGGACGCTGCCGTACCTGGCCGAGCGCGTGCAGCGCGGCTATCGTGCCTATCCTGAACTTCGGGGTCGCCTCCAACGTGATCCAATGGACTATTTTCGCGAGATGTACCTCGATACGGTCCTCTTTGACCCAGCATGCCTCCTCCTTGGCCTCGCCTTCGTTGGAGAAGACCACCTTCTGCTCGGTAGTGACCATCCACATCAAGTCGGGGATATTGAGCGCGCCCCGCGCGTGATCGAAGAACTACCGATCTCCCCACACGCCAAGCGCAAAATTCTTGCAGAGAATGCCTTGCGACTGTTCCGCATTCCCTCGACACATGGAGACTCCTAATGCGAGGGGAGGCGTTACTCGTTTTCCAGAGTGGCGGACCAACCACTGTTGTGAACGCCACCCTGGCAGGGGTTATTGAGGGTGCCCGAAGTGCGGGCTTCGCGCGTGTGCTCGGTGCTCGCCGCGGGATGGCAGGTCTGCTCGCTCATGACGTGGTCGACCTCACATCTTGTGACGAACGGCAGCTTGAGGCACTCGCTCGCACGCCCGGCGCCGCGCTGGGCACGTCGCGTGAACGACTCAACGATCACGCGAGTGATCTGGTCCTCGACCGCCTACGGAGTCTTGGGGTAACTGCGCTCATCGCGATCGGCGGGAACGATACAGCCAAGACTGCACAGACGCTCCTTTCGGCCGCAACCCGCGCTGGCTACTCGTTCGCTGTCGTCCACGCTCCGAAGACGATCGACAACGATCTCCCAGGAAACGATCACACACCAGGCTATCCATCAGCGGCACGCTTTCTCGCCTTCGCGACGCGCGGACTGCTCCTTGACAGTTGGTCCGTTCGGGAGCTCTATTCCTTTACGCTCCTCGAAGTGCAAGGCCGTAACGCCGGTTGGCTAGTCGCCGCCTGCGCACTGGCCAACCCTGAAGATCTTCGGCCACATCTCCGCTTACTCTTACCGGAACGCCCACCTCTCTCGCGAGAGGCACTCATCGAGGAACTTCTCACCACACAGCAGCGACTCGGTTGGCTCGTCGCGGTTATACCCGAAACACTGCGCGACTCATTCGGGACGCCCATAGCGGGGTCTGCGGTCCGGTGGGTCGACCCTCACGGGCACATCTACCCATCCAGTCCAGCAGAGATGCTGGCGGAAGCGCTGGAGAGACACTCTGGACGACGAGTTCGCGTCATCCGTCCCGGCGCACTCGCCCGCTCCTTCATTCCTACAATCGTGCCTCTCGACCGTGAGGAAGCCCGTGTGGTTGGCCGCACTGCCGCACAGTGGGCACGTGCAGGACAAAGTGGCTGCTCGGTTGGGATAGAGCGGCTAAGTGACAACCCCTATCGCATTCACCTTCGTCCCGTTCCCCTTGAGGTCCTGGCCGGTCGTGAGCGGCACGTTCCCGATGAGTTCATTGCCCCCGATGGGCGCGCAGTGACGGATGCGTTTCGGCGGTACGCCGACCCACTCGTGGGCGAGATCGACGACGCAACGTTGTGGTGTGGCTCTCTGCTCTGAGCGTCGGAGACAAAGCTCACTCTAGCTGCCTGCTCCGTCTGGAGCAGTGCAGGTTATTCACTCCGATAACCGTCGCGCGTCGGAGACTCGCCAGCCTTCCTTGCGATCAAGCTCGTCGCGAATTGTGCCCCTCCCCAAAGCCCAGCAGAGTACAGCATTTCTCAGATCACCACATACCCCTCGGCGTCCCGATCGACAAGACGCCGTGCATAGCGTTCGAAATCTGGCAAGCGCGGCAGGAGTTCACCGAAGAGACGCTGGTTGAAGGCGTTATGCGCCTCCCGACTCACCCAGCGTTCGACCCACACATACCGTTGTTCTTCGTCAAGGCGTACGAGTTCGGAAGAAACGCACCCTTCGGCCTCGCGGGCAGCAGCGATCAAGACACGGAAGACTTGTTCGAACTCCGGTTGCATCCCCTCGTCCACCTCGAAAAAGCTTAGATCGATGAACATCGGCTTCCCCCGATCTGCTCCTCGAGCACGATCCTGCGTGTTGTCAGCCCACTCGTCAAGGAATAGCCACCGCCAACCTTGGTACGGCTACCTATCCGCTCGGTTGTCCTTGAGATCAACTACCGCGACGCCTGTGACGGAATTGTTCGCGACGTAGATTCCCACTGCCGAGTAAAGCGCCAATACGGCCAAGATCGATGTCAAAGAATGTATCTTGTGGTGTGCGCCATGCTCTAGACAACCCGCCTTACGGCGCTTGCTCTATGTCCGCAGCGTGCGCCAGTCGCATCCATCTCGGAATAATAAATCCCCTGTTCTTCCTGGCACCCGACACCAGCGACCCTCGTACTCGGTGGGGCATCGGTTATGCTCGGATCAGGTGAGCGTGTGCAGTGATTCGGAGGGGTGATGCAGCGGTATACGATTGGGATTCTCGGCGGGATGGGCCCCCTGGCAACCGTCGATCTCTACCGTAAGATCATCGAACTCACACCGGCCAATTGTGACCAGGATCACTTACACGTGATCATCGATGCCGATCCACGCATCCCGGATCGTACCGCTGCGCTCCTCGGCAACGGTCCTGATCCAACCCCTTGGCTCATAGCGAGTGCCCAACGGCTTGAAGCGGCCGGCGCAGATTTCCTGATCATTCCGTGCAACACTGCGCACGCGTTTCTCTCCGCCGTTCGCGAAAGAGTCTCGATTCCCATCATCAGCATGATCGAAGAGACGGCTGAACAATTGAGCCGTCTAGTACCCGCTGGGTCATTGGTAGGTATTCTGGCCACCACCGGGACGATTGCAAGCCGTCTGTACCAGGATGCCCTTACCCGCCGCGGTCTGGAGGCTCTCGTCCCTGATCCAGATCAGCAGTCGCTGGTCACCCGCGCGATTATGCGTGTCAAAGCAGGGAAGCTGGACGCAGAAACCACGGAGTTGGCGCTGGCTGCGGGACGCTGGCTGGTCCATTGCGGCGCTCGCGCTCTCGTCCTTGGTTGTACAGAACTCCCGCTTATATTCCCGCAGGACACGCTATCCGTTCCGATTGTCGATCCTACCCGTCTGCTCGCCGAAGCAGCCGTGGCGATCGCACGAGGACAAAGGCCTCTTCCATCCAAGGTGTCATCTGGTCATGCCGTGTCTACCCGGAAAGTCTCGGCAGAGCAGGCATGAGGCCAGCACGATTCCGTACACTACTCTGAGTGCCTGCCGCACCCGCAGGCAGGAAACACGATGAGGACGACGCAACGCACGACGACCACCATCACACTTTTGGCAGTTCTGGCAACAGGCCTCACACTTCTCCTTTTCCCAACCGTCTGCACCTGCGGTGCGGATGCTCCGCATCCACACGCGCTCTTCGAGCTTTCTAGACACCATCACGGCCCACTGCGGGCGCCGATGAGCATTGATGCGCAGAACGTGAATCTCCTTGCACCGAGTGGCGGCACTGCCCTCGTGTTGGGAATCGCGATTCTTCCTGCTCTCGCCAACCCTCCCAGACGCCGTGGTCGTACTCCGTGCGCGGGCTACCTACCCTCCTCGCCATCTGGTCGACAGCACGAGCCTGATTCGCCTCCTCCGCGCAAGCTCGATGATCGTCTGCCAAGGCAGTTTGGCGATCATTCGGAGGAGGCATTATGTGGGTTCTTCGCGTTATCATCCCACTCCTACTTTTGAGCGTTCTAGCCAGCAATCTGATCGCCTGCCAACGTGGACAACAGAATTCGCAGGTTACGGTTGACATCGTCTCGGTCAAGCCGTCGCCGCCACAAGTCGGTGCAGCCGAGCTCCGCCTGCGGCTCCGTGATCAACGCGGGCAGCCCATCGTCGGCCTCGGCTCGGTGGAAGTCGAAGGCACCATGTCCCACGCTGGTATGAAGCCAGTGATCGTGCAGGCCCGCGAAGAAGGCGATGCAGTCTTTGTCACGCAAGGCTTCGAGTTCACCATGGCTGGAGACTGGATGATCATCGTGCGCGGAACCTGGAATGGACAAGCGTTCGAGGCTCGCACCACGATCCCTGGTGTTCGGTCGGGGATACAGTCCCCTGCAACCCCAGCTCACGATCAGGGTTCTGGTGCAACGCCAACGCACGAGTAGGAGCCTTGCCATGGCACATCGAACTGCGCTAATCCTGGGAAGCACTCGATCACCCAGCGACCTGCAACACTGGCCAATCCTGGGCCGTTGGCTCCGCTGGCGACATGCCCGAACGAGTGCTCAGGTGGTACTTCTCATACTTGCTCTGCTTGTACTCTATGACGGGTTCTTCGGGCCGCCCCTCGCCCCAAAGAATCTCGCTGGTGTCCTGCCCTGGGTCCATTGGCGTGGTTTGGTGGTCTTAGCGCTCTTGTTGGTAGGTAACCTGTTCTGTTTCGCTTGCCCCTTCCTTCTTCCCCGCCGACTCGCCCGGCGACTCTTCCGAGCACAGCGTGCCTGGCCACGCTGGCTTCCTGGGAAATGGCTGGCGCTCGTGCTCCTCATCGTCTTCTTTTGGGCCTATGAAGCGTTTGACCTCTGGGCAAGCCCCCTGCTGACTGCCTGGGTGATCATCACCTATTTCGTGGCCGCATTTCTCATCGATGGGTTCTTTCGTGGTGCAGCGTTCTGCAAGCATGTCTGCCCAATTGGCCAATTCAATTTTCTTGGTTCGTTGGCTTCACCGACAGTCGTCACTGTGCGTGACCCGACGGTCTGCGCAAGCTGCGTGACCAAAGACTGTATCCGCGGACACTTTAATGCAGCAGGCAAACTAGCCCAACATGGCTGCGAACTCGGCCTGTTCCAACCACGCAAGGTCGGTAACCTCGACTGCACGTTCTGTCTTGACTGTGTTCATGCCTGCCCAGTCCAGAACGTGACCCTACGCCTTCGCGTTCCGCTCATAACGGAACTCGACCCAACGGTGAACCGGTCGGGAATCGGTCGCCTGAGCAACCGTCCAGACTGGATGCTCCTTGTCCTCGGGCTCACCGGGCTTGGATTTCTCAACGCTTTCGGAATGGTGAGCCCGGTTTATGCCTTCCTCAGCTGGCTCAGTCAGACGCTTCACATTACCAGCGAAGGTCTTTTGCTCGCCCTCGTCTTTCTCGCGGGTGTCGGCCTCCTCGGGATTACTGCACTGCTCGCCGGGCTTGCGACAAGCGTGCTTGCACGCGCACGCTCACCATGGTGGGGATTCCGCCAGTTTGTGTACTCCCTGGCTCCGCTGGGCTTCAGCATGTGGGCAGCTCACTATCTCTTCCATTTCCTAACCGGCGCGCTGACGGTTGTGCCACTGACGCAAAGCTTTGTCATGGACGTGTTCGGGCATCCGTTGCTGGGCTGGCCAGCGTGGCACCTCGCCAGTCTGCTTCCGATGAACGTGGTGCACCAGTTCGTCCTACTCGTCTTCGCTGCTGGATTCTTTGGATCAGCTACCTGGGCACTTGTGCTCGGTCGACACCTTCAACTCCGCTTCCACGTCGTTCTCCCCTGGATTGTCCTCCAGGTAGTGCTTTTTCTCTTCGGTGTCTGGCTTCTTGACCAGCCTATGGAGATGCGCGGTACACTCCTGGGATGAGATGGGATTGAGACCATGCAGGGAAATCATCGACAGTGGATTTTCAGACTATGGGGACTCCTCAGCGCTCCTGGTCAGAACCCTCTCTGTCGCACTACAAAGCAGAACCCGCATAACCAAACAGTGGAAACGTTCTCCAGTAGTCCAGTCTCTAGCGATCGAATGCAACCGCCGCGCAGGTTGATCCTTGCCCTCACCGTGCTGTTCACCATCCTTATCTCACAGCCCGCCGTCGCAAACGGCGGACAGGTTCGGGTGGCCAACCACCCCATCGGACCGTACGAGGTAACGGTCTTCACCAGCCCGGTACCGCTCCAGACGGGGACTGTCGATGTGAGTGTCCTCCTGCAACGGCGCGAGGACAAGGCGATCGTGGAAAACGCCGAAATCATACTCACTATCACACCCCTGAACGGCGGTTCGTCTCAGAAGTATCCTGTAACGCGCGAGCAAGCGACGAATAAGCTCTACTACGCAGCCGAGTTTTCGATCGATCAACCCGGTGCATATCGAATAGAATTGGCTGTTCGGGCCCCTGAGGGAGCTGGCTCAGTCGCGTTCGATGTTACAGTGGAACGCGCGACGTCTTCACTGTGGCGTTCCTGGTGGTTGTGGGGAGCTGTAGCGGTCACGACGATTCCACTCCTCTGGTGGCTTTTCGGGGGAGGGAGTCGCAACACCCGAACCACTAGCTCGACGCAAGCAAGAAAAGGAAGGCCGTAATGTTGCGACGCATCCGCATCACACTCTGGGTCCTCGCGATTGTGGCACTGATTGGCACTGGAGGTGTGTACGCGGTCCGCTGGTATCAGGCGCAGCGCGCAATCGAATGGGCGCTTGAGCTCGACGGTCGACCTGCTCCCGACTTCACATTGCTCGATCAGACCGGCCAGACAGTACGCCTCTCAAGTCTGGAAGGCCACGCGTTCATTGTGACCTTCGTGTATACGAGTTGTCCGGACACCTGCCCTTTGACGCTGCAAAAGTTGGTGGCCACGTATCAACGACTTCCGCAGAACGTCCGCAACCAGGTGCATATCATCGCAATCACGGTGGATCCCGAGCGGGACACGCCCACGCGTGTGCAACAGTACCTGCAGGCCAATGGGTTCGAGAATCAAATTATCTATCTCACCGGAGATCCAAGTGTTCTTGAACCGGTCTGGGCAGATTTCGCGATTGCCGTCGTGCGTCAACCTCTCGCTGATGGACAGTACGAAGTTGCGCACACCACCGTGAGCTACATCCTCGATAGTGAACGGCGCATCCGCTACCTCATTCGCGACGAGGCGCTCGACCCCGAGCGCCTCGCTGGACTTCTCGAACGCCTCGTCGCGGGTTGACGCACGAGGACTCGGCTCAGTCTGAAATCTCGCTCGCGAACTCGTTTTCGGTCTCGGTCAGTGCCTCATCGATGATCGCAACGATCCGATCGAGTTCCTCGTAGGTCACGACCAACGGCGGCGCAACGTGGACAATCTCCCAGACACGTGTCAGCAAGCCCTTCTCATTCATCCGCCGTTCTAACGCCTTGATAAAGGCGCTGTTCCGCGGCCACTTCTCCTTTGTCGTCTTGCTCTTGACAAGCTCGATGCCGCACATCAACCCCAGACCACGGACATCGCCGACGGTCGGATGGCGGAGGAGTCCCTTCAACTGCTCGAGGAGGTACTTACCCTTCTCCGCACTCTGTTGCACCAGTCCCTCACGGTCGAAGATCTCGAGGTTCTTCAGTGCAGCAGCTGCTGCAACGGCATGACCTCCGAACGTCAACAAGTGGCCGAGCGGAACCTCCTTCTGCTCTTGGAAAATTTCGAAGACGCTGTCGCGCACGGCCACCGCCCCCATTGGCGCGTACCCGGACGTAATTCCCTTGGCCATCGTCATCAGATCGGGAACGACCCCGAAATGCTCCGCTGCGAACATCTTCCCGGTACGGCCGAAGCCATTGATGACCTCATCCATGATGAGCAGCACGCCGTACTTGTCGCAGATCTCCCGGAGACGCTGCCAGTACTTGGGCGAGGGAACATGGACCCCGTTGGACGTCGAGATCGGCTCACCGATCACCGCTGCAACCGTCTCGGGATCCTGGTAGAGGATCTCCTGTTCCACATAATTCGCGCACATGAGATCCCCTTCCTCGCCCTCTAGCCCGAAGTCATTGCGATACCGGTTCGGCGAGGGAACGTAGTACACCCCGTACATGAATGGCCCGAAGAACTTTTCGTTGCGCGACTGCGTCAGCGTCATCGCGCCATAGGTCATACCGTGGTAGCTTCCGCGCCGTGCGATGATTTTGTACCGTTTGGGATAACCCCGCATCGCTTGAACTTGCTTGGCAATTTTGATCGCGCTCTCCACCGCCTCCGAACCACCAGAACAGAAGAAGACACGGTTAAGGTCTCCAGGAAGCCGCATCGCGAGCTCGTGGGCCAGGCGAACCGTTGGCACGGTCGTATGATTGGCCGAGGACACATAGGCTACCTTTGCAGCCTGCTCGGCCATTGCTTCAGCAATTTCGCGTCGACCGTGCCCTGCGTTGACGACCCACAAGCCGGAAAGACCGTCGATATACTCGCGACCGTAAACGTCGACGAGCGTGCTCCCGTAGGCACGCTCAAAGACCCGAAAGCCCCGCTCCTCAGCCAGGCGAATCCATTCCGCCGAGTGGATCCAGACGTGCTTAAGCGCCTCTTGCTCAAAGTCCGGTGCCGTCTGTGGCTCCGGATGTATGACCATCCCATCACCCATACCGATACCCCCGCATGACTTTCCGCGGCGTATCGCCGTCCCATCTCATGAGCGAACCGGCCGGTGCGAGATTCGTCACCATGCACCACCGATCCGCACGGTCAGAGTGTCCCACAGAGCACGGAAGTCGACAAGGGACTCGTGTGACGGGACCTGATCGGCATCATCTCACTCGTCCAAAGTCGCAACGCTGCGATGAGAAGAGCCACCCTCCTGCCGCTTCCACTTGCGCGATCTTCGATCGAGCAGCTTTCGGTCGTCGCCATGGAATGGGCGTAACCAATCACCGACTCACGGGGAAATCAACGCGAATACAGCACGATATCCTCAGCACTTGTTTACTGAGTGACGCTCGCGCCTGACCCGCCGCTCTGCCCCCCACAGACCAGCACCCGGCGAAAGGGACCGCCAGCATGTACTCCACTTGATTGGCAGGGGCATGAGACCAGCAAACTGCCCCGCTCGTGCTCCACGGATATCCTCGGACCCAACATACTTCCAACGCGAGACAAACTGCGTCACGATGCCCCTGCCGATAGCGAGCGATCGAGGACACAGCCCCCGGCTGCCAAACCGGAGCGGGGAGAGACAGAAGCAACAATCCACCGACTCGCTTGATGCCTGAAACGATTCCGCAAAAGGGTCTTGCGGTCGATCCGATTGCCTGCTATAGTACCCAGCTGAGGTCCTCGCGGTTTCTGCCCGCGCAACGGTGCGCGAGCGATGGAGGAGGAACCGGAATGGCTGCAACGGTGCGGCAAGTGCCCTCATCACAGGTTCAGCAGAGTTCCACTCTTGCATTCCGCAGCTTTTCCCTGAGGCGTTGTGTACCTCACAGGCCCCGGGCGAGGGCGCGTAGGTAACTTGCGCGTCGGATAATTCCGGTCTCCCCGACCGGAGCTCGCGACCGGGGCATTGACGTTCTCGCATTGTTTGCCAACAGGCGAATCCGTTCGCTGAAAGGTCGAATCACCGTCGCTCAGTGCATTGGGAGCGACGACCTCAGCGCAGAGGGAAGGAGCTATCGACGCGATGATGCGCGTGAGCAGCGAGGAACAGATCGTCGGAGCACCACTCTACCGGCCGGAATATGAGCACGACGCGTGCGGTACTGGCTTCGTTGCCGACCTCAGTGGCAAACCCAGCCACGAGATCGTTCGCTATGCGCTCGAAGCAGTCGTCAATCTCACTCACCGCGGCGCCGTGTCAGCCGATGCAAAAACAGGTGACGGCGCTGGCGTGACTGTGCAATTACCGCGCAAGCTGCTGGTCCGGGAACTCGCCCGTGTTTTTGGCGTTACGGTTGAACCGGAGCGCCTCGCAGCAGGACTGGTCTTTCTCCCGAGCCAGGATGCGGCAGCAAGTGAGCGCTGCAAACAGGAACTGACTGCTGCCCTCTTCGCACAGGGAATCTCAGACGTTTGGTGGCGCGTGGTGCCAGTCGAGCCCACCGTGCTCGGGCAGCAAGCACGACAGACGATGCCCCACATCGAGCAAGTCATCGCTGCCCGACCGGCGGGGATCGACGAAATGGAGTTCGAGCGCCGTCTCTATCTGGCCCGCCGGCGAGCGGAACGCTGTGCCAAGGAACTCGGGATCCGCGGCTTCTTCGTTCCCTCACTGTCTTGTCGAACGATCGTCTATAAAGGCCTCTTCGTGGCACGCGATCTGGCAGCTTTCTACCGAGATCTCCAGGATCCGCTGATGGAGAGTGCCCTCGCCCTCTTCCACCAGCGGTACAGCACCAACACGTTCCCCACTTGGCAACTCGCCCAGCCGTTCCGCCGGATCGCGCACAACGGTGAGATTAACACCCTACAAGGTAACCGCAACTGGATGCGCGCCCGCGAGCCGGAACTTTCGTCGCCGCTTTGGGGCGACCGACTCTCAGAGCTGCTGCCGTTAATCGATCCCGAAGGTTCCGACTCGATGAGCCTGGATCAAGTGCTCGAGCTCCTGGAACTCTCGGGCCGAGATATCGTCCACGCCGTCGCCATGCTCATCCCGGAGGCGTGGGAGCATATGGACGACCTCGCCCCCGAGGTGCGCGCGTTCTTCGATTACCACGCTGGACTCATGGAGCCATGGGACGGCCCCGCGGCGATCGCCTTTACTGACGGGCGCGTCGCAGGCGCGGTCCTCGACCGTAACGGTTTACGACCAGCCCGCTACTCAATTACCGAGGACGGGTTGGTCGTGCTTGCCAGCGAAACAGGTGTCATTGATCTCTCCACGCGCCGCGTCATCGAACGCGGTCGCCTCGGCCCAGGGCAGATGCTCGTTGCCGACACCGCGACCGGCACAGTGTACCGGAACCATGAGATCAAACAGCTCCTAGCAGCCCGGCGCCCCTACGGAGAATGGATCGCTCAGCACCGCGTGCACCTGGTGCCGAGCTCGCTCGACGGAAACGGGCACGAGGTCGAGGAGCACGATTGGCTTCGTCGGCAGGTTGCCTTCGGCTTTACCGCGGAGGACCAGCGGCTTGTAGTCCAACCCATGGCCGTGGAGGGCAAAGAACCGCTGTGGTCGATGGGCGACGACACTCCCCTCGCTGTCCTCTCCGAATTTCCGCGCCCATTGGCCCACTTTTTCCGCCAGCGCTTTGCTCAGGTGACGAACCCGCCAATCGACTCACTGCGTGAAAAGCTGGTCATGTCGCTCGACGTTTATCTGGGGCCGCGCGCCAGTCTCCTGACCGAAACGCCGGAACACGCACGGCTCCTCCATTTGCCGAGCCCAATCTTGCTCGAGGAGCAGCTGGCTGCGCTCGCCAATCATCCAGAGCTGAAAGCTCGGACACTGCGCGCAGTCTTCAAGGTCGCTGACGGTCCAGCCGGACTCGAGCGAGCGTTGGCCGAGCTCCTCCGTTGTGCCGAGCAGGCGATTGACGAGGGCGCCAGCATCCTGATCCTAAGCGATCGTGATGTCGACGCCGCGCATGCACCGATCCCAATGCCGCTTGCTGTCGGCGCCGTGCACCACCACCTGATTCGGGTCGGCAAGCGGATGCGTGCCTCACTCGTCTGCGACACAGGTGATGTCTGGGACGTACACCAGGCCGCGGTCCTCATCGGATATGGTGCAGCGGCGGTTCATCCGTATCTGGCGCTGCACGTCGCCCGCAGTTTCGCTGGCACCCGCGGCGCTGAGCAGCTGTCCGCTGACGAGCTCGCGAAGCGCTATGTCAAGCAGCTCGAGTATGGGCTCTTGAAGATCATGTCGAAGATGGGGATCTCCACGCTTGCGAGCTATCAGGGTGCTCAATTGTTCGAGATCCTTGGTCTGTCTCAGGACGTGGTCGATCAGTTCTTCACCGGAACTCCGTCGCGTCTCGGTGGGCTCGACCTGGCGGGAATTGCCGAGCGCGCGCTCAAGCGGCATGCCTCTGCCTTCACTGAGCCGATCGATCGGCTACCCGACTGGGGCTTTGTCCGCTTCCGCAAGGACGGTGAATACCATGCCTTCAGCCCGATGAACGTCCGTGCCCTCCAGCAGGCAGCCCAGACCGGCGATCGTGAGGCCTACCGGCAGTACGTGCAGCTGGTGCAGGATCGGCGTCCAATGGCCTTGCGTGATCTCCTGACTTTCCGTCCTACACAGCCGATCCCGCTTGACGAAGTCGAGCCGGCAGAGGAGATCCGCAAGCGGTTCGTTGTGACGGCAATGTCCTTGGGAGCGCTCTCACCAGAGGCACACCGGACCCTCGCTATCGCCATGAACCGGATCGGGGCACGCTCCAACTGCGGCGAAGGCGGTGAGGATCCGGACTGGTACTACGAAGAGGGAACCGATGTTCCGCACAACAAGATCAAGCAGGTCGCAAGCGCACGGTTTGGCGTGACAGCCGAGTATCTCGTGCGTGCGGAGGAACTCGAGATTAAGATCGCCCAGGGATCCAAGCCAGGTGAGGGCGGTCAGCTGCCTGCCCACAAAGTGACAGCGATCATTGCGCGCTTCCGCCATGCAATTCCTGGTATCCAGCTGATCTCGCCGCCACCGCATCACGATATCTACAGTATCGAAGACCTGGCTCAGCTGATCTACGACCTCAAAATGGTCAATCCGCGCGCGCGGGTCGGCGTCAAGCTGGTAGCCGAAGCCGGCGTGGGCACTATTGCGGCCGGTGTCGCCAAGGCCCATGCCGACTACATCCTTATCAGCGGCCATAGCGGCGGCACAGGCGCCTCGCCACTCTCTTCGATCAAGTACGCGGGTGTCCCATGGGAGCTCGGTCTGGCTGAGACCCAGCAGACGCTTGTCCTCAACGATCTGCGTAGCCGAGTGCGACTCCGCACCGATGGCGGTCTGCAAACGGCACGAGACATCGTGATCGCGGCCTTACTCGGTGCGGAGGAGTTCGGATTTGGCTCCGCTGCACTCGTCGCCATCGGTTGCGACATGGCACGACAGTGCCACCTGAACACTTGCCCAACCGGTATCGCGACACAGCGCGAAGATCTCCGCAAGCGGTTTGCTGGTAAGCCGGAGCACGTTATCAACTTCTTCACGCTCCTGGCCGAGGAGGTACGGGAGTATCTTGCTATGCTGGGAGCCCGGCGCCTGGACGACATCGTCGGGCGCGTCGAGTTGCTCTCCGTTATTGACCAACTCGATGGGCCAGCCGCGACGCTCGATCTCCAGCCACTGCTCGCGGTACCGGCGGACCCGAACGCTCCGCGTCGCTGTCTATATGACCGCAATATCTTCCATGACCTCACCGGGCCGGCCCTCGACGAATGGCTGCTTGAGCAGGCACGTCCGGCATTGGAGCAGCGGCAGCCAGTCTGCATCAGCACGACGGTACGGAATCACAATCGGGCGGTTGGCGGCCGACTAGCCGGGGAACTCGCTCTGCGCTTTGGCAGGGAGCGCGCACCTGAAGGCCTTGTCACCGTCGAACTCACCGGCCAGGCTGGTCAGAGTTTCGGTGCGTGGTGCTGGCACGGCCTGACACTCATTCTGAACGGTGAGGCCAATGACTATGTTGGGAAGGGTATGGGTGGCGGCACGATCGTCGTTCGCTCACACGAACCGCCCGCCGACCCGAACCGGCCGCATGTTCTTGTCGGGAACACTGTGCTCTACGGTGCTACTGGCGGAGAACTCTTCGTTGCCGGACAAGCCGGCGAACGCTTCGCGGTCCGCAATTCCGGCGCCATCGCAGTGGTCGAGGGTGTCGGTGATCACGGTTGTGAGTACATGACCGGTGGTGTCGTCGTTGTCCTTGGTCCAACCGGACGGAACTTCGCAGCCGGTATGACGAACGGCGTCGCCTTCGTCTTTGACCCAGAAGGAGTCTTCCCAGGGCGCCTGAACCGCGAGTATGTGCAGCTGGAGCGCCTGAGCACCGAAGACGAGGAGATGCTCCGCACCCTCATCGCCAAACATGTCACCTTCACCGGGAGCCAACGCGGCCGCGAGATTCTGGAACGCTGGGACGAGCTTCGCACCGCCTTCTGGAAGGTGGCTCCACATCCTCCGATCGAAGCGGTCGAGGAGCGGCCGACACGGCGCGTGCGCGAGCGACCCGTCGAGGCCCGAGCTGTTGCAGACTGACCTCCCATCCATCCCATGCCGCAACCGGCCCGCGGGGATCTCCCCGCGGGCCGGTTGGTGGGTGGGGATGGGTTCTTGGGTGAATTCATGCGACTGGTGTGACCGCAGCTTCGTCACGTTCCCCAGTCCGGATCCGGTAGACACGCTCCACCGGCAGGACGAAAATCTTGCCGTCTCCCACCTGCCCGGTCCGAGCGGCTTCCAGGATCGCCTGCACGGTCGGTTCCACAAAGTGATCGGACACACCGATATCGAGGCGCACTTTTGGCGCAAGTTCCATCTTCACGGTCATGCCGCGATAGGTTTCGACCTGTTCCGTCTCACCGCCATGGCCTTGAGCGGCTGAAATCGTCAGGCCACGCACCTCAGCGCGAAACAATGCTTCCAGGACGTCGTTCAACTTTTCGGGTCGGATGATCGCCACGATCAGCTTCATGCGCTTCCTCCAACTTGCTTCACCTTCGGCTCCACGCGTACACCGCTCTCCGCTGGCCGTGCTGTGGGCAAGAGAAGGATCGCCCCTTCACCGCTCGTGTACGCCTGCTCACCGTGCTCGCTGACATCCAGCCCCAGCCGTTCAGCGAGATCCGGCACCCGAAGCGCCGTGACCGCAGCGATCGCCCGGAGGATCACGAACGTCCCAACCGCGGTATACGCCGCGACCGCAAGGACGGCAACCGCTTGGATCACCACTTGCATCGGGTTTCCAAAGAGCAGGCCGTCCGTGATCCCATTCCAGGACTCCTGAGCGAAGACTCCCGTGAGGATCGCCCCGGTGAGCCCACCGACACCGTGCGCCGCACAAACATCAAGGGAATCGTCCAGCCGAGTACGAGCCCGCCACACAAGGGCGAAGTAGCTTGGGAACGCGGCGAGTGCACCGAGCGCGATTGCCGAGAGCGGCGCAACGAAACCAGCCGCAGGGGTAATGGCCACCAATCCTACGACGATCGCCGTCGCCACCCCGACAGCCGTCACCTTCCCGGTCCGAACCAAGTCCAAGAGCATCCACACCAATGCTGTGGCCATTGGAGCAAGCATCGTGTTCGTGAACGCGAGTGCTGCTGATTCATTTGCAGCAAGAGCACTCCCCGCGTTAAAGCCGAACCAACCGAGCCAAAGGAGTGCCGCACCAAGCAGGGTAAAGGGGATATGGTGCGGCAGGATCGCCTGGCGACCGTAGTCACGCCGCTGGCCGAGCACCAGCGCGCCGACGGCAGCCGCCACGCCGGCATTCACGTGCACCACCGTTCCCCCTGCAAAGTCGAGTGCCCCGAGCTTAGCCAGCCAGCCACCGCCCCAGACCCAGTGAGCAATTGGTGCATAGATGAGTACCGCCCACAGGGCAAGAAACACGAGGTACGGACCGAAGCGCATACGCTCGACGAGCGCCCCGCTGATCAATGCAGCCGTGATGATGGCAAAAGTCGCCTGGAAACTCATGAAGAGGACGTGAGGAATTTGTCCTTGCGCAGCCACATCGACACCACGTAGCAGTGCAAAGGACAAGTCACCGATGACCGGAAGTCCCGGTGCAAAGGCGAGGGAATACCCGATTAGCGCCCAGGCGAGACCAACGATGGGGAGTGCACCGAAACTCATCATCAGCGTGTTCAGCACGTTCTTCGAGCGCACCAGCCCGCCATAAAAGAAGCCAAGTGCAGGTGTCATTAAGAGAACCAATGCTGTGGATATCAGCATCCAAGCGATCGCACCATCGCTCATCGTCGAGCTCCTTTCCGCTGCGCCGTCGCAGCACATTGATTGCGGTACGAACGACTGCCGGCGAACGTGGAGGCATCACATGCGGAGGTTCTCGGGTCCGAGACCGAATCGCCGTCGCCATCGCCGTCACCCCCTTCCGTTCGTGCAGCGTACCGAAGCAGGAGGTGCAGTGCTCAGGCACCACGCGCAATCTGGCTCGCTTCTTTTGTGCACGACGCATAGTTCCACGCGGCCCGGTGGCGACCAGCATTCCGCATACTTGCCGCAACGTGGCAAACGAACGCACGGCCACGCGGAGAGGGCGCCCTTCAGCGCCCCACGTGTTCGGGTAGGACGCAACCGCTCGCTTTCCCCATGCTGAGTAACTCCAACTCGGGGAAGAGCACGAGCCATCAGAAGTGATTCCCTGAGGATCACCGACAGGCTTGCACTGTGCTCGCGAGCCGAGGTGGTGAGTAAAATCGTCGTTTGATCATCGAGACACTGCGATACAACGTCCCAAGAGCACGAGACGGTAGCTCAGAAATCGCGAGGGGTAGCATCGTACGCAGAGCTGGTGCAGCCACTGCCTGTGTGGAGCAAGCCATTCTACCTATGATCTTTGCCGTCCCCAAGCGGGGACGAAACATCGCCACCGTTCCGAGAGCCCCGCTGCCTGTTCTGCACTAATGAACAACACGGCGTCGAGGCGCTATTCAGCGCTACACTTGCCAGGGGAGGCGAGGAGTGGTGACACACTCGTCAAGACCAGCAGCGACTCAGCGGTTCAGTCAGTGGAGCCTTGCTCCATTCCATCTCGGTTCACTGATTGGCCCCTACAATGGCGGCGGCTTCCCGATTGTCTTTCCTATTCTCCAGGGAGTCTTTCATGTTGACCGAGCAACACTCTCGGTGATCATTCCAGCCTATTTTGTGACCTTTGGCTTGTGCCAATTCTTTTCGGGAACCATTTCCGATCTTACGTCCCGCCGGGTGGTGATCCTCGCCGGGTTTGGATCATTCGGACTGGCCGCTTTGCTCTGCGCTCTGGCACCGAACCTGCCTCTTTTCGTGCTCGGCTGCGTCTTGCTTGGTGTGACCAATGCCTTCACAACACCGATCCTGCTGGCAACGCTCGGCGATGCACTGCCGCCAACACAGCTGCCACGGACCATCGCTGTCTTCTCAGCAGCGAACCAGACCGGCCATCTGATCGGTCCGCTCATCGCAGGCCTGCTCGTGACTTGGTCCTGGCGACTCTTTTTCGTGTCGGTCGCGCTTTTAAGCTGGATTGCTGGAGCCTGGCTCCTCTTCTGGTTCTACCGATACGGTCACGTCGTACCGCCACGACCGCGCGCGCCGTCACTCCGTCACGCCCTCCGTGAACTCCTCGCCGCTCTTGATCGCGGAGTTGCGCAAGTCGTCGCCCTCGCGTTTCTTGCGAATGCGGCCGTGATGGGAACGGCCTATCTTCTCGGTCAGGCGCTGCGCGATTTGTGGCAGCTCGATTACGCGACGATCGGACTCGTCGTGTCTCTCTACGGCCTCGGCGCAATTTTGTTTGGGCCGCCAGCAGGGCTCCTCCTCGAGCGCGTCGGCGCCCAACGCGGGGCCGCTTTCGGCCTTCTCGCTGTAAGCAGTGCCATCGCTGTGATGGCCGCTGCACCAGATCCCTGGGCATTCGCGGCAGCCTATCTGGCGCTTGGTCTCGCAGCGATGTTGACTTGGGCCGCCTTCAGCACCCTCGCCGTACAGGCGGCGCCCAGCCACCGTGGTACCGCATCGGCGTATTTCCTGGGAGCCCGCTTCCTGGTACAGGGACTCGCGCCCGCACTGTACACGCCGATCTATGGCGCGTTCGGCCCCCGCGTGATGTTCGCCCTTTCAGCCGCTATCGCGGTCTCCGCGTTCCTCCCGCTCTGGCTGCTGCGTCCTCAACGGCAGGCGCAGTTGAAGCACGCGCTTGCACGTGATGACTAGCGATTCGCATTGTCTTCGCGTACCAGCCGCTGGAGTTCGTAGAGGACTGTCAGTGCTTCAAGAGGCGTCATCGCGTCAAGCTCAAGAGCTTTCAATCGTTCAACCACCGGGTGAGATGGGCCGAAGAGCGTCAGCTGCACCGTTACCGGCGTGTCCTTCGCCATCGCGGTCCGGCGCCGCATCCGCTCGCTAGACCGCGCCGTTTCCAGATCAGCCAGGATCTCTCGCGCTCTCCGGACAACGGCTTGCGGCAAACCCGCGAGTTGTGCCACGTGGATGCCATAACTCTTGTCCGCGCCTCCCCGCACAACCCGGTGCAGGAAGACAACTTGATCTCCCTCTTCTAACACGTCCATCCGGTAGTTGCGGACTCGCGGCAGTACACGCTCCAACTCGGTCAGTTCGTGGTAATGAGTCGCGAAGAGGGTGCGACAACCCAGTCGTGGGTGATTGTGGAGATATTCGACCACGGCTCGGGCAATTGCGAGCCCGTCGTAGGTGCTCGTGCCACGTCCGACCTCATCCAGCACAACCAGCGAGCGGCGCGTTGCCTGGCGCAGGATGGCTGCTGTTTCCACCATTTCGACCATGAACGTGCTCTGACCAGAAGCAATGTCGTCCTGTGCGCCGATTCGTGTGAAGATCCGGTCCACAATGCCGACGCGTGCCCGCTCGGCCGGTACAAAGGAGCCAATCTGGGCCAGTAGTACGATCAGTGCCACTTGTCGTAGGTAGGTTGATTTCCCGGCCATATTCGGCCCGGTGAGAATCATGATCTGCTGTTCCTCAATGTCGAGCCGCGTGTCGTTTGGCACAAAACGGCCTGGTTCGGTCGTCGTCTCCACCACTGGGTGACGACCGCCGATGATCTCGAGGACGAAGCTCTCGTCGACCTCGGGTCGCGTGTAACGCCGCTCGACGGCGACTTCGGCTAATGCCCGATAGACGTCAAGTTCAGCGACAAGCTGCGCCACACGTCGGATCTGTCCCGCCGAACTTGCCACTTCCCCAACGACCCTGCGATACACCTCTGCTTCCAGTGCCGCAATCTGCTCCTCGGCATGCAGGACGAGGTGTTCGTACTCCTTCAGCTCTGGGGTGACGTAGCGCTCGGCGCCGACGAGCGTCTGCTTGCGCTGGTAGTCAGGCGGTACAAGATGCCGGTTCGCATGGCTCACCTCGATATAGTAACCGAACACCTTGTTATAGCCGACCTTGAGTGAGCGAATCCCAGTTCGCTCGCGCTCACGCTGTTCAAGCGAAGCGATCCATTCCCGTGCTGAACGAGCTCGTGCGCGCAGCTCATCGAGCTCTGGCGCGAATCCCGCGCGAATCACTGGTCCTTGGCCAAGCGTGGCCGGCGGATCGTCAACGACCGCTGCCTCAATCAACCGAGCAACTGGAGAGAGATCGGGTAACGCACCGAAACTCGCCAACTCGTCTCGTTGCGCGACAGCTTCTGCGATATCAGGAAGCACACTCAAGGAACGTGCAAGCTGCCGAAGTTCCCGTGGCGTGACACGCTCCGTCAAGACGCGGTTGGCGAGGCGCTCCAGATCCGCAACCGCACCGAGGAGTTCGCCCAAGCGCACCCGCGTCATCGTCTCCTCGACGAGCGCTGCGACTCGCGCCTGTCGCTGGCGAATCGCCGTCACGTCGAGCAACGGTTGGTTGAGCCAGCGGCGCAGGAGCCGTGCGCCCATTGGGGTCTTGGTTCGGTCAAGGATCGCGACAAGAGAGCGGCTCTGTTCACCCCGTACCGTTTCAAGGAGCTCCAAGTTGCGGCGCGTTGCGGCATCGAGCGTCATGTACGTGTCGGTTCGGTAAACCACGAGATCGTCGAGTTGGGGAAGCTGACCTGCTTGTGTCTCGGCCAAATACTGGAGGAGTGCGCCAGCGGCGCGCAATGCGAATGGCCGCTCCTCCAATCCGAACGCCTCCAACGACTCGACCTGGAAGTGCTCCTGCAAAGCACGACGCGCTGCACGCTCGCCCCAGATCCATTCCGGTGTCACCGTGATGAAGGCACCGACATCTGGCATACGAGCACGCTGTTCGGCGGAGGAGAGGAGTTCAGCCGGCCCCAAACGCAGGAGCTCGCGCTCGACCGCCGCATAGAGCTCGTCTGCCGAACCAGCATGCAACTCAGTGGCTGCAAACTCCCCAGTGGAGAGATCTGCAAATGCTAGACCAGCGCCCATCTCATCGAGCACGAGCGCCGCGATGTAGGTGTTGCGTCGAGAGTCCAGCATCGTCGGCTCGGTGACAGTTCCGGGTGTGACAACACGCGTAATGCGGCGTTCGACGAGGTGCCGACCGTCTGGCGTGCCAATTTGATCGCAAAGTGCAACACGATAGCCGGCTGCGACGAGCTTGGCGATGTATGGCTCGGCTGCATGCGCCGGGATCCCAGCCATCGGCACACGCTGGTCGCGGCCGAGCTCGCGCGAGGTTAAGGCGATATCGAGCACGCTTGCCGCAATCACTGCATCGTCATCGAAGAGTTCGTAGAAATCGCCGAGTCGGAACAGGAGTAACGCGTCAGGAACCTGCTGCTTGATCGCCAGATACTGACGTCGGATCGGCGTTGACACCCTTCACCCCTCCGCCTGCTGTGCGGTCACTGCAGGTCATGCGACATCGCTGACCGCTGCTCCCTATCTTCGACGTGATACCACAGGCCCACCCGCTAGGCGCACCCTCGCGTTTCTCTCATCACATCTGTCACCTGGAAGCCGACCGGCATTCCCGAGACAAAAAGACGTCGACAGGAATGAAATGCCTGCACGACTTCGGCGAGCCGTATGTTCACTATAACGACGCCGTTATCTGCCCTATAACTCGATGCCTCTTGACAATGTGTCGCCTAGCCGCTATAGAGCTGATAGTCTCACAATCTCATCGGGTAGCCACGGCTCGTGGAAAGTCAAGATTCGTCAAAGAGGGTTGGCGGAGGCCATACAACTGAGGCGCAAGTCCTTACTGGTCATCCGGAAAGGAGGTGATCCGAGGAGCGCTGTGTGCGGCAGATCAACGATCCACTGGAGGTGGCCGATCAACGGTGGGACGATCACCCACAGCGAGTGAGGGCATGAGGGCAGGAGGTAGATCGATGGCGAGCACACCAGCGGTCGATACGGCGCGGCTCGAGGCTTATTGGCGAGAACATTGGCGACTGATCCTCACACTCCTTGCAATCTGGTTTGCGGTAACCTACCTCCACCCGCCATTTGCGGCATCCCTCAACAATATCAAAATCCTCACCGGCTTCCCACTCGGATACTGGCTCTCCAGCCAGTTCTCGATCACGGTCTACGTGATTCTCATCTTCATCTATGCCCTGACCATGAACCACGTGATCGATAAGAAGTACGGCTTCGACGAAGAGGAGTAGGGCAGGTATGGCACAGGAAGCTGGCTACACCCCAGTGACTCGCGCACAGATCGCTGCCTTCCGTCGCCGCCTCGCCAAATACTATGGTGCCTTCTTCGTCTTTCTCATTGTCTTTACGATCGTCCTGTATCTCTTGGAGAGAGCGGGCCTTCCCCATCGCTTTATCGGCTACGCATTCATCTTCCTAACGCTTGCGCTCTATGCATTCATTGGGATCCTCAACTTTACGCGGCGTCTCGACGAGTATTATGTGGCCGGTCGTCGCGTACCCGCCATCTTTAACGGGATGGCAACGGGGGCGGACTGGATGAGTGCCGCCTCATTCATCTCCATGGCAGGGACACTCTGGCTCCTCGGCTACGACGGACTGGCCTACATCATGGGCTGGACGGGTGGCTACGTCCTCTTGGCCTTGCTCTTTGCCCCTTACATCCGCAAGTTTGGACAGTTCACCATCCCAGACTTTGTGGCGACGCGCTATGGTGAGCGCGCCCGGCTGGCACGCTTGGTCGCAGCGATCTGCGCCATCATCGTCTCGTTTACCTACGTCACCGCACAAGTGACCGGCGTTGGCATCATCATGAGCCGGTTCTTTGGTCTTGACTACCGGGTTGGCGTCTTTGTCGGTCTTGCGGGAGTGTTGGTCTGCTCCTTCCTCGGGGGCATGAAGTCCATCACCTGGACGCAGGTCGCGCAGTACATCATCCTGATCACGGCTTACCTGATTCCGGTGACCTTCTTGTCGGCCAAGCTGACCGGCGTGCCGTTCCCGCAGCTCATGTACGGGCGCGCACTCAGCGAAATTACTCAACTTGAACAAGCCATGCAGTTATCTTCCTACGTCCAGCCGTTCAAGCAGGCGCTCTCCAACGCTAGTGCGATCGCCTCGTTTAAGCAGATCGGGCTCACCCCACCTGAACCGATCACGGTGAAAGACTGGGTTGGCACTCCGTGGGAGTTTCTCGCCCTCACCTTGTGCCTTATGGCTGGAACAGCGGGACTCCCGCACATTCTGATTCGCTACTACACCGTCCCCAACCCGAAGGAGGCACGGATCAGCGTTGGCTGGTCACTCTTCTTCATCTGGCTCCTCTACGTCACTGCGCCAGCCTATGCGGCCTTCTCGCGCTGGGAGGTGCTGAAGAATGTTGTCGGTCAGCCCATTGCTTCCTTGCCAGCCTGGACCGCAAGCTGGATTAAGACCGGACTGCTGACTATCAATGACGCCAACGGTGACGGCATTCTCCAGTACAGCGAGTTACGCATCGTTGGCGATATTGTGGTCCTGGCAACACCGGAAATCGCCGGGCTACCCTTCACTATTGCGGCACTCGTGGCAGCTGGCGGATTGGCAGCCGCACTGTCGACTGCTGACGGACTCCTGCTCGTCGTGTCAACTGCTGTCGCACACGATATCTACGCAAAGATCATTAACCCGAACGCCAGCTACAGCCGCCGATTCCTGGTAAGCCGGATCATGATTCTCATCGCTGCGGTACTCGCTGCTCTGGCAGCACTGCCGCGCTTGGCGCTCATCGTGCAGATCGTGGCCTGGGCCTTCTCCCTGGCAGCTTCAACGTTCTTCCCTGTCGTCTTACTGGGCATCTTCTGGAAGCGGGCCAACGCGAACGGTGCGATTGCGGGCATGATCGGCGGCCTTATTGCCTGCGTGGTTTACATGGTGGGCAACTATATCGATCCGCGCTTTAACGTGTTTGGCCTTTCCCATCTCTCTGCCGGAATCTTCGGGATGGCGGCCAACTTCTTCCTCCTCATTGTCGTCAGTTTGGCCACTGCGCCAGCGCCGAAGTATATCCAAGATATGGTCGATCAGCTGCGCATCCCCGTTGGCGAGATGCGTCTCCCCGCTCCGGGCACAGCGCCGGGTACTGCCCCAGGTATGGCACCAGCCGGGCAGGACTGACCGTCGAAAAGCAGTCCGCTTGCCGGGTACCGGGAAACCGGTACCCGGTTGCTTTGTCATGAGAGGAGATAGGGCAAATGGCTCAAGAGATCATCACCGTCTTGAACTGGCTGCTTGCCGTTGCCATGTGGCTCGTCATTGGCCGCGCGGTTCTTGACTGGCTTACTCGTGGACGGAGGACTGTCGTCCACCAGCTCTTTTACCTTCTAACGGAGCCGTTTTATCGGCCACTTCGTCGCCTTTTGCCCGAGGCACCAGCAATAGCGATTCCGGTAACGCTGATTCTGCTCTTCTTGGGACTGCGTGTGGTCCTTGTCGTTGCATTGTCGCGCGTTGGCTAGCAGAGGCCGACCAGCCGCAGATCACGTAACGTCTCAATCCGCTCATTAATAAGTTCGTAAAGCAAGCGCTGCCACAGCTGTGCCGTCACAAAAGCATCAGCCAATGCATGATGACGCGCCGGCGGCTCGATATCATACGCTGTCAGCAACTCCTCCAGACTGAACCGGCCACGGTCTGCCGCGGCCTCAGCAAACGTACCGTGGTGCGAGGCTAGCCACCGCGCGACACGTCCTGTATCAATCCACAGTGCACGCGGTAGCCGCAATCCTTGTCGGCTTGCCGCGCGTTCCAAGAACAGTCGATCAACCTCAACACCATGCCCGACGAATACGGTACCGGCGGAGAATGCCAGAAATTCAGGAAGTACTGTAGAGAGCTCCGGTGCCTCTGCGACATCGATCGGCCGGATACCGTGAATCGGTACGCTGGCCCCCCAGCGCCGGGCCGACGGACGAATCAAGCTATAGAAGCGCTCCGACACTAGGATGCGTGTGCCCACCATGCGAATGGCGCCCAATGCCAAAAGTTCGTCTCGTTCCACGTTAAGTCCTGTCATCTCGGTATCGAGGACCGTATAGCGAATCTCCAGCAGTCGACGGCTATCTGCCTCGAAACCGAGCTGTCGCACGAGGCCACTCAGCCGCGTGAGCCAACCGTTCTGCTCGCTCATTCCCCCGCCTGTTCTAGGTGGAATCGCTCGCGCACCACGGCTTGGGTTCTCCCAATCACGCGGAAGGCCTCTTTTAACAGCGTGCGATCGAGTGAGCTCAACTGCCGGGGATCCACGAAATTGGACGGCCGCTCGCCCCGCTGCAGCTGTTCGAGCTGCACCCGCACGCGCAAGCCGAGCAAGAACTCGAACGCTTGCCCGAGGTCATCCGCAAGTTGGCTCTCGATCACGCGGGCTTCCCGTAAGGCAAGCAACCGGGCAAGTGTGTTGGTCTCCTCGATCCCGTGCTCAAGTGCGAAGAGCCGAACAAGGTTCACGATTGCTCCTGTCCCACCGATCTTGAGATCGAGCTGGTTCTTGTGCTCCCCCGAACGCTCGACGACAAACCGCCCGAGAAAACCGAGTGGCGGCGGATGTGCGGTCGAAATCGCTGCCACGTGGAAGAGGAAACGTGGGCTATGCGCGAGTTCTTGCCTCACATACGAGCGGAGCTCCGTGGCCAGTGCAAGTTCTCCATGAACGCCGCGAAAATCAAACACAATGAGGGAACTCAGCACTGATTGAGGCTCAGGCACCGCCATCCAAGCGCGGAACCTCCGCTTCCACTCGTCCACTGGCATCACCCAGTCTGGATTATCAGCGGAATACCGTCCGGGACATGGCGGAAAGCCAAGCGCGACAAGACGCTCAACGGCCCATTGCCCGAGCCGTAGGAAGTAGCTCCGGACCAGCTCTTCCTGCCCCGCCGGCGGATCACTATACACAATGCCATTGTCTTGGTCGGTACGAATCGTTTGCTCTCGCCGCCCCTCACTACCAAAGACAAGCCAACAATACGGCACTGGCGGCGGTCCCAATTCCTGTTCGAGCAAGACCAATACGCGCGCGATAACGCGATCGTTCACTTCGCTGAGCAACTGGGCAATCTCGCTCGCGCGGATTCCACGCGACAGGAGGAACGGTAAGAGCTGGCGCTGCGCTTGCTCCAACACATACGCCAGTCGTTCAGTGCGCGTTTCGCGGTCAATTGCCCGAGCGAGGAAAAGCGCGCTCGTCCCCTGTTGCACGAGGAGATCGAACGCGGTCAGCATGCCGAGCGGCCTTCCCTCTTCGGTAACCACCAAGTGGTTGATGCCGCGCCCGATCATCAAGCGGACTGCCTCAAGCAGCAGCTGATCAGCATCGATAGTCACCAGTGGCGTGCTCATCACTTCCCGGACGGGCGTTTCTAATGTTCGTCCTAGCGCAATCACCCGCTCGCGCAAGTCCCAGTCGGTGACAATACCGATGCCAACCCCCTGCGCATCGACCACGACGATCGAGTTCACCCGCTCGGCACTCATCCGTCGCGCCGCCTCACGGACGCTCGTTTCCGGTGTGCACGTGAGTAGCGGTTGGCGAGCGACGGAGCGACACGGCGCGGAAAGCAAGAGCGATCCATCACCTGTCTCCTCCTGACGCTCGAGCGCAGTCAGGCTGGTACGCACCCATTCCCGCAAAGCACCTAAGAAAAAGCGCGCGACTGCCGGTTCGGTCGCAATCAACTCCTGGACTACAGCACGCGGGATGGCATAGCAGACCGTGTCCTCAATTGCGATATCGTCCAGTTGACCTTCCAACCCGTTTACAGACGAGAGCACGCCGACGAGGTCTCCTTCGCTGGCGACTTCGAAGATATGCTCCTCGCCGGTCGCAGACCGCAGTGTCTTCTTCACACCACCCCGCACCACCACCCACAAGTAGTCGGGTGGCCGTTCCCCGCGTCGGATTAACGCCGAGCCGCGGGGAAAATAGTGCACCTCGATCCGACGTGCCAGTTGGCGCAATTGCTCCTCACTCAGGAACTGGAACGGCGGTACGCGCTTCAAGAACTCGGTGACACTACCGAGAACGACGTCGTCCACCTGGCCACCTCACCGTCTCGACAGGTCAGAACCGGACGCATTATACTGCCCCTAACAGCGCGTGACAGGATGTCTGAGCAGCGAGGAGGTGCCGCATGGAGGTGATCAACCCGATCGTCGCTCATTGGCGACGCGAGGGACTTGAGGATCCGGTGCGCTTCTGGGCACGAGCGGCGGAACGTGCCTTCTGGTTCCGCACTTGGGATGAGCCGTTCGCCTGGGAACCGCCGACCTTTCGCTGGTTCATCGGCGGGCTCACGAACCTGAGCTACGCCGCGCTGGATCGGCATATCCTCGCGGGTCAGGGCGGCCGAGCGGCGCTGATCGCTGAAACGGAGTGGGGTGAGCGCCGCACGTATACCTACGTCCAGCTCTGGCGTATGGTCCGGCGTCTCGCCGCAGCGCTTCGTGGCCTAGGCATCCGGCGCGGTGACCGTATTGGCATCTATATGCCGACCTGTCCAGAGGCAATCGCGCTTATGCTGGCGACGACCCGGATCGGCGCAATCCATATTGTCGTCTTCGCAGGGTTCGGTGCCGGTGCTCTTGCCGACCGCTTGAGCATGGCCGGTGCCAAGGCCGTCTTCACCACCGACCTTACCTGGCGTCGCGGTCGCGAGGTACGGCTCAAGGAGATCGTGGATCAAGCACTGGCGAGCGGAGTCCCCTCTGTCGAGCGTGTGGTCGTTCTCCGGCGCGGGACAACCACGCCACCAATGACACCGGAGCGGGACATTTGGTGGGAAGACTTCCTCGCTCTTGCCGCTGGCCAGGACGACCGCCACGAGGTGATGGAATCCAACGAGCCTGCTTTCATTTTGGCGACGTCCGGCACGACAGCAAAGCCAAAGCTTGCAATCCACACCCATGGTCCCTACCAGGTCGGTATTCGCTCCACTGGGGAATGGTGCCACGGACTAAAGCAGTCGGACGTCTGGTGGGCAACCTCTGATATCGGCTGGATCGTTGGTCACAGCTATATCGTCTATGCTCCACTCCTTATCGGCGCGACAACGATCGCCTTCGAGGGGGCACTTGATTATCCATCGGCTGAGACACCCTACCGCATCATCGAAGAGAACGGGGTAACCGGCATCTTTACATCGCCCACAGGGGTTCGTCTGCTTATGAAGTACGGCACCGAACCGGCCAGGAAGTACGACCTGAGTTCGGTCGAGCGAGTTGTCTGTGCTGGGGAGGTACTCAATCCACCCGCCTGGGAATGGCTGCAGAAGGAAGTCTTTCAGAATCGTATCCCGGTCATCGACCACTGGTGGCAAACCGAGACGGGCGGACCCGTCATCGGCAACCCCTACGGTATCGCTTTGCTCCCCATCAAGCCGGGGTCGGCGAGCCTTCCGCTTCCGGGGATGGACGTCGCCGTCGTCCGTCCAGAAGACGGGACACCCTGTCGTCCCGGTGAGCGTGGCGTTGTCGTCATCCGCCGTCCTTTCCCAGGGCTGACTGCTGGCCTCTGGGGCGAGCCGGAGCGCTATGCTCGCGACTATTGGCAGCGTATTCCTGGCGTCTATTTCACCGGCGATGCTGCTTCCATCGACGAAGACGGCTACTTCTGGTTCGCAGGCCGTGCCGACGAAATCATCAAGATCGCGGATCACCGTATCGGCACCATCGAAGTCGAGAGTGCCTTCCTCCGTCACCCCGCAGTTGCCGAAGCGGGCGTCACTGGCCGCCCAGACCCGCTGCGGGGCGAGGTGATTAGCGCGTTCATCACCCTCAAGCAAGGTTACGAGCCGTCGCCCGAGCTCGAGCGCGAACTGATTGAGACAGTACGCCGGGAACTCGGGCCCGTCGCAGTGATCGGCGAACTCAACTTCGTCCGTGCGCTTCCCAAGACACGGAGCGGTAAGATCATGCGGCGGGTCCTTAAGGCTGTCATCCTCGACCGTGATCCGGGTGACATTTCGACGATCGAAGAAGAGGGCAGTGTCGAGGAAGCCCGAGCAGCCTGGCTGCAACTCAAGGAGATGCTCCGCATCGGCGTCTACCTTGAACAGCCGCAACCGACTGGCGTCGAGGCATCTGACGGAGGCTGAGCTGCGCCTTCAACGCTCGTGGCTCACGGACCGGCTTTGGTCTGTTACCGGAGCGGGGCACAAACATCTGGCCCCGCTCTCGATCTTCACACCCGCAGCACTCCGGCGACCGCCCACCGCCACATCGGCAAGAGGTGCGGTTGGCGATCAATGGACCGTGCGTACAGCTCTTCGCTCATATCGGACGCTTGCTGTTCTAGCCCGGTTTTCGACACTGCGTCCTCTCCGGAAGTGGCCAACGCGGCTCGCCAGGGCCACCGGACGCTTCACGCTGTTCCTCCCTCATGTCATCGTACCTCTCCTTATCTGTCAAATCTTCACCGTAAGTGTCACTGGCAACATGCCAGTGAGCATCGCCACGCTCTCGCTCGGCCAACTGCTGGCCGTCACGATCCCAGCGCTCCTCATCCGCGAAGTGTTGCGCTGTGTCTCACAGGGAACTGGCGTAAGTCCCCTCTCGGCAGGCTTTTTCCTAACGTTCGTCGTGTCGCACCGAGCAGGGTACAGTTCACTGAGTGCCAAAGCTCCTGAGACAGGAGTCGCGGTATGCAATCATCCCGACGAACTCTTCTTTGGACACGTACTCTTGCCCGTCTCTTTGGACAACTAGTCCTGCGGCATCGCCTACCGATCACATCCGGCAGCATTGAAGTACGCGGCCTCGATACAGTCGTCACGATCGTCCGTGATCGTTGGGGTATCCCCCATATCAGCGCACAAACCGATCACGACGCCTGGTTCGCCCTCGGATTTTGTCAAGCGCAGGATCGAACCTTTCAACTCGAATTTCTGCGGCGTTTAATCCGCGGCGAACTCGCTGAGATCGTTGGCCCTCCCGGCCTGACCTTTGATCGCCTCGCCCGCCGCATTGGTTTCCGTCGTGCATCCATACGCCAACTCTCACACCTCCCCAACGACATCCACGCTCAGGTAGAGGCTTTCCTGGCCGGGATACGCGCTGGGCTTGAACATGGCCTCCCCGCTCGTCCGCTTGAGTTCCTCCTGTTGCGAACCGAGCCCCAGCCGTGGGACGCTGCCGATGTCCTCGGCCTAGTGAAATTCCTCTCCTTCGCCTTGGCCTCAAACTGGACCTCGGAACTCATCCGACTCCTCGTCCTCGTGACCGATGGTCGCGAGGCTTTACGCGACCTGGATCCCGCTCTGACCACCGGCATCGATGCCTACGAGGCACCGACGACAATCGCTGCGTCTTGGCTTGAGCAGTTCTCGCGTGAACTCGATCAACTTCGTGGTCTTGTTGGCACCGCAGCCTCCAACAACTGGGTAATTGCCGGTGATCGGACGCAGAGTGGCAAGCCGATTCTCGCTAATGACCCACATTGGAGTCCGCTTCTTCCCTCCTTCTGGTACCTCGCGCACCTCATCACACCAGCCTGGGCCATCGCAGGTGCAACCCTCATCGGTACCCCAGCATTCATCGCCGGTCACAACGGCTTTGCAGCGTGGGGAGTCACCGCAGGACTGAGTGACAACACAGACTTGGTACTGGAAGCGTTAGGTCCTGATGGAAAGACAGTGCGCGAAGGTGACCGCTTTGTCCCTTGCACGGTTTACCAGGAAACAATTCGCGTGCGTGGTCATGGTGCCGTCACCGACCTTGTCCTGGAAACACGCCGCGGACCAATTGTGAGTCCGGCGCTCCGTGGCGTACCCTGGGCCGTCTCCATGCGCGCCGTCTGGCTCGACCCACTGTCCATCCGTGGTCTCCTCGATATGCACCGGGTGCGCTCGTTTGAGGCATTGGAGCAGGCCTTTGCGGACTGGCCACATCTCCCGCTCAATCTTGTCTATGCAGACTCAGCTGGCACGATCGGCTGGCTCCTCACTGGCACGGTACCTCAGCGCCGATCGTCAAGCGGTCTGCTTCCGATCTGTGGCTGGGAAAACCCTGATCCCTGGCTCGGATACGTACCCTCCGAACGACTGCCTCGCCTGGTAAATCCACCGGAAAAGTTCATTGCGACGGCCAATAATCGGCCCCCACAGCGCCACGGTGCCTTGCCTCTCGGCGCTGATTACCTTGATCCCTATCGCTTCGAGCGCATCGCATCAGTTATCGCGGATCGATTCGATTGGGATCGTGACGCGGTGCTCGCATTGCAGCTCGATACATACTCGCTTCCATGGATGCAGATCGGACACTTCTTTCGGAACCTCCCCGCCCAAACTCCGCTTGTCGAGCAGGCACTCGCTCTGTTGCGTGACTGGGACGGTAACGTGTCAGCCGACAGCGCTGCCGCGAGTGTCTTTGAACTTCTACTTCATCGCCTTGCTGCGCGAGTTGCCCAGGCACGAGCACCGCAAAGCTGGCGGTGGGTATTGGGAGCAGGTTTTCACGATCTGGCAGGTGGAACCAGTTGGGGTGTCCGTCGAATCGCGCACCTTGTCCGCCTTCTCGACGCGCGACCGTCGGGCTGGTTCCAGTCGGATTGGGAAGAGGTCCTCACTGAAACGCTTCAGGACGTAGTCCAGGAACTGCACGACCGCTACGGGAGCGACTCTGCGCGCTGGGCATGGGGTTCCATTCGCCCGCTTACCTTGAGACACCCGCTCGGTGCGTCACCGTCACTTCGCTGGCTTTTCGATCGCGGACCATTTCCGATCGGGGGCGATGCCAACACGGTGAATCCCGCCGGTGTCTCGGCGCATGATCCACTTGGCCCGGTGCAGTTTATCGCCTCGCTACGCTTTGTTGTAGAGCTCGGTGCCTGGGACGAAGCACGGATTGTTCTATCCGGAGGGCAGTCTGGGCACCCACTTTCACCCCACTATGATGACCTTCTTCGCTTCTGGCTTCGCGGAAAGTCAGTTCCACTGGCCTGGAGCTCGGTCGCAGTGCAGCGTGTGGCGCACGCGGTTCTCGAACTGCGACCGCACCGGGGATAACCTCTTCTCTCGATTACTTCTGCCTCAGCAACTGCTTGAGTCTAGGGTTGTCACGGCGTGGCAAGGAGACTGGGAGCATCGATACGTCGGTACACAATCCAGCCCGCACGGGAGCCATCGACCACAAAACCAGCTGGAGGCCCCTGCCGAAATTGCGCGCTGACCACATCACTCTCTGGAGCCGATCGGCTCACAAGAACATACCGGACTCGGTCTGCTGGCGAAGCCAGCGCCGCCGTAAAGTCCTCATCGGCTGGGAGTAGGAAAGGACGCGCTGACTCCGCACGGGCGATAATCCGATATGCACCCCGATCATCGGCAAGGATCGACCGGGGTGGGGCTTGGCGCAGTGCAACTGCAAGTGCACGTTCTTCGAGATCACTCGTGCGTACTTGCTCGGTCGTCAGCACACGCTCCCACTGGCTTACCTCTCCTTCCCGCAACACCAGGGTTGTACCCGAGATCCCCTGCAGTATGGCAAAGATCACGAGCAACGGAGCGATCCATCGCGGGAGTCGTTCCGGAAGCGCGAGGAGAGCAATTAAGGTGTAGGTCCCGAGCGCCAGAGGCAGAGAGTAGGTGAGACCAACGAGGCGGATCAGCGAAGGTAAGGACGCCAGCACGACCAGTGGAACAACTCGTCGCGGGTACCGCCACGCGTTCAATGCGAGCACGGCGATGAGCAACGGCTGAGCCAGTAGTTCGCTCGCGAAGTCACGCAGCCATTCGACTCGTTCTGCAAGAGGGGTTCCCCAGCGCGTCGGATCGATCACTGCCGTAGCCGGCTCGGCAAGATAGGTGAAAGGATTCCCCGTGAAGACCCAGTTGATGTACGTCCAACTTGTCGCGGCCCAGAGTGCTGGAAAAGCCGTGACCAACATCTGACTCAGGGTGGCCCAGCGCTCACTTGGCTCCCGCGAGCGATTTGCAGCACGCCGGAACAGGGGAACAAGCCCAGCCAGGGCAATCGCGTAAAGGAAGGCGTAGAAGTTCGCGTAGAAGGCCAAACCGAGTACCAGCCCCGCGACGAACCCACTAAATGTATGTCCATATCGCACAAAATTCCAGTAATAGTGCCATGCGACGACCACCAAATGGAGAGCGAGCACTTCCGGATACGCCTGCGTCGCAAGGTACAGGGCTGTCGGCGTTGCGACCACGGAAACCGTCAAAAGCATTCGCCAGAGGCGTGGTAGCTCAGTACGTTCGAGGTCGTACCAAAGAAGCCAGGCGATCCCTCCCGCTGCAACACTGGCCAGGACGGACGGCATCCAGGTACGGGGGAAAACGAGAACTGTCAGGAAGGGGAGTGGCGGGTAAAGGAAGCCGATCACTTCGAGCCGGAGGCGATCGGCCGCCAGGAGTGCCTTTTCGACGATATGGGCATGCGTGTTACTTAGGAAGGCGAGGCGGTACGCGAGGAGGGCAACTCCCAAAAAAGGAAGGCTGAAGAGGAGCACCCGCACGAGGTGATCGCGCCACGTCAAATCGACGAGACGCAGGCCCTCAGTCAGCTTTGGCTGCGGTCGGCGCGCTGGGGTCGAGATAACGGGTGAGACCATGACGCGTCTTCTCCCAGTAAAACGGCTTCGTCACCAGCTGCCAGACGGCCTTATAGGATGCGATCGAGTGGAGTAACCAGTAGAACGGATTGAAGAGGGCAAAGGGGATCAACTGGTAGCGACGTCGTTTAAAGCCAGCCAACATGCCAAGGTAGATCATGACCCCATTCCCAATCAAGAGGTTGAACAGACTAATATAAAGCACGAAAGGAGGAAAAAGGATATCGAACACATGGGTTCGCGCCACTAACCAGATCAGTGTGAGTGACCAGAGCGGGATCAATGAGAGGAACGCAAAGGGAGCACCGCCAATGAGAAGGATAAATCCTAAGACATTTTTCAGCCCAACACTCTTCACCAGCTGCACCGGATGCCGAGTGTGAACGAGTACGGTCTGGATGTACCCCTTGATCCAACGAGACCGCTGGCGGATCCAATTACCGACGTGGTTATTCGCTTCCTCCCACGTTGTGGAGTTGATGACACCGACACGATAACCATGCGCCGCCGCGCGAATGCCCAAATCTGCATCTTCGGTGACGTTGAAGGGGTCCCAACCGCCGAGCTCTCGGAGCCGGTCGACACGAAAATGGTTGCTTGTGCCGCCGAGCGGAATCGGCAGTCCGAGCCGGTCAAGCCCTGTGAGCACGTAGTCGAACCAGTACGAATACTCGAGCGTGAACATCCGTGTGAGGAGATTCTCTGTCGCGTTGTAGTAGTTCAACGCTGCCTGGACACAGACCAGTTCCGGTGGCCCCTTCCGGAAAGCGACAACTGCCTTCTTGAGTTGGTCCGGCTCGGGACGATCTTCTGCGTCGTAGATCGTCAAGTACTCGCCGCGTGCGAACAGCAGCCCCACATTACATGCTTTCGGCTTCGTCTTTGGCATACCGTTGGGCACGACGATGAATGTGACCGTCTCTGGTGGTCGCGCTGCTTTCGCCGCTACCAGGGTTTCCTCGTCGTCTTCCTCGATAAGCAAGAGGATTTCTAACTTACTCGGCGGATAGTCGAGCTGCCGGAGATTTTCGATGAGGTGTTGGATCACGTTTGCTTCACGATACACCGGTACTAACACGGTGTATGTGGGAAGCTCGTCGTCGCGGAGGGCCTTGACCTCCTCGTCGCTAATCGCCTGCTCGTGTTCGTGGCGAGCGCCGGCCATGGCAACGATGAAGTGGAAGATGACGAAGATAAACAACGTTCCATTGACCAGCGCCGAAAGCGCCACAGCAGTGACGCGTGGAGCGAACAGAAAGCCCAGGATGACTCCAAGTATCACACTTGCGAGGACAACCTTCTGCCAGCCAATCAGAACCTGGCGAGCACTCTCGTCCGGATTCCGGAAGTACAGGCCGAGTGCCGCCCGATCGAGAACGACGTCACGGAAAACAGTGCGGATGGCGTAATCAATATCCCACTCGGTCGTCACGAGTGGGCGCACGGTCACCGGTCCCAAAACCCCGCGGATGAACTCCTCTAATTCGGCACTCGGTTGCTCAGCCGTCGCGACGAAAATCTCCGAACCGTGCCGACGCACAGGAAAGCAGCGTCGCTGGACAAGCTCCGCAGGATCAAAGAGTCGTGCAAGACGCGAGTCGAGAGGCTCCTGCAAGAGATCGACGAAGGGATAACCCCAGAGTTCAGCCAGAACATGGTAGAGTTGCCGACGCCGGATGAGCCCGAGCGCGATCAGTATGCGACCGATCCGGTCACCCGTCCGCCGCTGGTACTCGAGTGCCCGGTCGAGGTCTTGTTGCGTCAAGAACCCACGTGCGACCAGCGCTTCGCCGAGCCGTTCTCGACGCCGGGTTGAGACTGGGGAACTCGTTGGCCGACTTCGGACGAACAACGATCTGTCCCCTCGCTCGTCGACCCCCGTTCCTCCACAACGAAGAAACCCGAGGTTTCCCACTATCCTCGAGGAAAGTGTAGGCTGCCCTCGTTGTCAGGTGGAGGACCAGCAGTCAGGACTCACTACTAACGAACGTCCCGCCACACGAGGGAAAGAAGAGCTACCGCTGAGCGCTCGCCAGGAGACGCAAGGCGGCGGCTACCCCATTCGTTTCCTGGTGCAATGACTGGAAAACTGGAGCAAGGACTTTCCGGGCAACGCTTGCCGCTGCCTCACGCTCGATCTCACTTGCCTTCTCGGGATTGCGGGTGATCAGATGGAAGGCACGTCGCAGCTCGCGATGGCATAACTCCTCGATAACTTCCTGGGCCAATCGGATCTCCTCAGCGAGTTGCCGTGCCTGCCACCACCGCAGGTACCGTCGGACGTAGCGTTCCACAATCTCCTCGGCACACTTGTAAGGTGACTGTGATATGGAGCTCCCTGGTTCATCCTGCAGATCGTCGACCGTGATAAGTCGAATTCCAGGCACCTGTGCAACGGAAGTCTCTACATTCCGAGGAACTGCAAGATCGACCACAACACCAGGACGAACACGTGAATCGAAATGCCTCGCGCACAGGATCGGTTCCGGAGCAGCTGTCGCCACGAAGATCGCGTCGACTTCAACCACCAACTCGGGCCACCGCGTCCAATCCACCCCTTGGACATCGCCATCGCCAGCAATTGCTTGGAGTCGCTCGGCTGTTCGATTGCTGACCCAGAGTGCCGCGGGCCGTTCGCGTCGCAATTCTGTGACAACGAGCCGCCCCATCTCCCCGGCCCCGAGCACCAGCACAGCTCGTCCGCCGAGTCCACCGAGCGAACGGCTGACTGCGCTGACCGCCAGCCGCGCGAGCGACCGCCCACCCGCACCCAGACCGGAACGTGCGCGAGCAGTGCGTCCAGCTGCAAGACTCAACGAAAAGAGCCGTTCGAGAACCGGGCCGAGGGTTCCCGCGGCCCGCGCTGACTCCCTTGCCCGGCGGACCTGTCCGAGAATTTGCGTCTCCCCAACGACGCGTGAGTCCAATCCGGCAGCTACCCGCATCAAGTGGCGAACCGCCTGCTCGCCCTCAGCTCTCAGCGCCACAGGGGCAAGAACCTCTACCGGTAGCCCAGCCGCAGCCGCCAGCCACTCGAGACCATGCCCACTTCCAGGCTCGTCAGCGATCCAGTAGAGCTCCGTACGGTGGCACGTCACGAGGAGAGCGATCTCGTTCGCCAGGCTTTTCCACTCGCGGAGCCACGCGACCTGGTCGTCCGGCGAAAAGCCGAGTCGTTCTCGGATCGTCAGAGGTGCCGTTCGATGTGTGATCGCCACGACCTCAAGTGACATGCTCACCCCCGCGCGACCTCTCGGAGCGCCTCACTTGCTGCCTCGACCGTCCGCTCCACGTCAGCCTCCTCGTGCGCAAGCGAGAGGAACCATGCTTCGAACTGCGACGGCGGCAACAAGATGCCCCGCTTCCGCATCGCTCGGTGGAAAGCCGCGAAACGCGCCGTGTCCGCTGCCTCGGCCTGCCGCGCGTCAGTCACCGGCGCGTCAGTGAAGAACAACGTGAGCATTGACCCGACTCGTTGCACCACAGCGGGCACACCGGCCAGACGCACAGCCTCACGCAAGCCACGCTCCAGGCGTGCACCGAGCTCCTCGAGCCGCTCGTAAGCTCCCGGCTGACGCGCGAGCTCCAACGTCGCCAGACCGGCCGCCATCGTGAGAGGATTTCCGGATAAGGTGCCCGCCTGATACACCGGTCCACTTGGTGCAACTTGGGCCATGAGATCGCGTCGCCCACCATACGCCCCAACGGGTAGTCCACCCCCAATCACCTTGCCAAAGCAGGTGAGATCCGGTTCAACGCCGTACTTGCCTTGCGCGCCGTTCCATCCAATCCGAAAGCCTGTAATGACCTCATCAAAAATAAGGATGGCACCGCTTCCTTTGGTCAGGTCGCGTAAGCGCTGCAAGAATCCGGGAACCGGTGGTACCACACCCATGTTCCCAGCGACCGGCTCAACGATGACCGCGGCAATCTGCTCACCGTACCGCGCGAAAGCTTCTTCGACCGCTCCGACATCGTTGTACGGCAGGACGAGCGTCTCGCTTGCTGTTCCACTGGTCACTCCGGGAGTACCGGGAATGCCAAATGTCAGGATCCCCGAACCAGCAGCGACCAAGAGTGCATCGACATGGCCGTGATAGCAGCCGGCAAACTTGATAATCAACGATCGGCCAGTTGCTGCTCGCGCCAAGCGAATGGCACTCATCGTCGCTTCGGTCCCCGAGTTGACGAAGCGAACGAGCTCGACTGACGGCACCGCCTCGACGATCGTGCGAGCCAGTTCAACTTCCTGCGGAGTCGGCAAGCCAAAGCTCGTGCCATTCTGCGCCGCTTCCGTAATTCGCTCGACAACATGGGAATGCGCATGCCCTGCAAGCAGCGCTCCCCAGGAACAGATGAAATCGAGGTACCGTTGTCCATCAGCGTCGATAAGGTATGCCCCCTCTCCACGCACGATGAAGAGTGGGTCCTCTCCGACAGCCCGAAAGGCACGCACGGGACTGTTCACGCCCCCAGGAAGATATCGCTGCGCCGCCTCCCAGAGGGTGCTTGATCGCGTCATCGGCTTCCCCTCTCTATCACTCAGCAAGAGCACGTGCACGCGCCGTACTGATCCGCTCTTCGCGGAGCCAGCGTGCAACGTCCTTCGCGTGATAGGTGATGATCATCTGCGCGCCAGCGCGGCGAATGCCGGTCAAAATCTCGAGCACGACACGCTGCTCGTCGATCCAGCCATTGCGCGCCGCAGCCTTGACCATTGCATACTCACCACTCACGTTATAGGCCGCAATTGGCACGTCAAAGCGCTCCCGGGCTGCAGCAACGACATCAAGGTAGGCAAGCGCCGGCTTCACGATGATTGCATCCGCGCCTTCCTCGAGATCCGTAGCAATCTCGCGCAGCGCCTCGCGCCGGTTCCCCGGATCCATCTGATGCGATCGGCGGTCACCGAACGCCGGAGCAGATTCGGCCGCTTCTCGGAACGGCCCGTAGAACGCCGACGCGTATTTGGCAGCGTAGGAAAGGATCGGGATCTCCGAAAACCCAGCCTGGTCGAGTGCGCGCCGGATCGCAAGTACGCGACCGTCCATCATATCGGACGGTGCAACCATGTCAGCACCAGCCTCGGCATGCGAAACAGCGGTCCGTGCCAAAAGCTCGAGCGTGGCATCGTTGAGAATGTGCCCATCGCGAACGATCCCGCAGTGCCCATGCGACGTATATTCGCAGTTGCAGACGTCTGTGATGACAACCAACTCCGGCGCGACCCGCTTCAACTCCCGGACCGCCCGCTGCACAATGCCATCCGGATCGTATGCCTCGCTCGCGAGTTCGTCCTTGCGAGCTGGGATACCGAAGAGAAGAACAGCACTGATCCCCAGTTCCAGGAGTTCCTCAGCCTCGCGCCCCAACTGATCTACACTCAGCTGGTAGACGCCAGGCATCGAGTTCACCTCTCGCCGAACGCCGTGGCCATGCACGACGAACAGCGGGTAGATCAAGTCCTCAACGCTAAGTCTCGTCTCTCGGACAAGGCGCCGCAGATTCTCACTCCGCCGCAGACGCCGAAAACGACGGAACTGCAGTGCCTCAGCACTCACCGCGAACTCCCTTCGGCTCGTACAATCGCTTCGACGAGTCCGTCGATCGTATGTCGCTCTGCAATGACATCGACCCGCACATGCAGCTCGCGCGCGGTGGCTGCCGTCACGGGCCCGATCGCTGCCACCCGCACACGGCTGGGCACGTTGGCAAAGTCACCGACCGCCGCGACGAGACTCCGCACGGTTGAACTCGATGTCAGGAGCACCCAATCAATTCGACCATCAATGAGGTCATGCCGAACATTTTCTGGCAAGGGAAGATGCTGGGTTCGATACGCGGGTACAACGACCACGTTGGCACCAGCCTCAGCGAGAGCGCGCGGCAGGACATCGCGCGCCTCGGCGGCTCGAGGGAGCAAGATCCGTGCACCACCCACGCCTTGCGCGATGAGCTCCTCAGCCACCGCTTCGGCAACGTAGTTCCGCGGAACGAGGCTTGGTGTGACCCCGTGTGCAGCGAGCTCCCGAGCTGTCCCTGGACCAATTGCAGCCACCTTCACTGCACGCAACACATCGACAAATCGGCCAAGCATGCTTAGCCGGTCGATCACGGCCCGTACGCCGTTGACGCTGGTGAACACCACCCAGTCAAACCGTTCCAGTTCTGCGAGGGCGCGATCCAGTGGCTCCCAGTCATCTGGCGGCACAATGCGGATGGCAGGAGCGACAACGGGTACGGCCTGGAGTGCACGCAAGCGCTCAACAAGGTCACGCTCTTGCCCAAGCGGCCGCAAAACCAGGACACGCCGTCCGGCTAAAGGAGCACTCCTCTCCGGCTGCCAAGATCCACTTCCTGCCAGTTCAGCCTGGATCTCCCGTGCCAACTCGGCCGCAGCTCGGATCGCGTCCGAGGTCGGCCACGACACCTGACGACGCAGGAGGGGGCCCCGCTCGCTTACTGCCACCGCCACGCGAAGCGTCACCATCCCATGCGCGACGGTGGCATAGGCACCGAGCGGCAAGGAACATCCACTGCCGAATGCCCCGAGGAAAGACCGTTCCACAGCCACTGCAAGATGCAGATCTGGCTTGTCGACCTGGGCGACGATCGCCGCTACCGGATCGTCAACCCGGCAAACTAGCGCCAGCGCTCCTTGACCTGGAGCCGGGACGAAGATGTCCGGATCAAGATATTCGGTGACGACATCCAGTCGCCCCAGTCGCGCAAGACCAGCTGCCGCTAAGATAAGCGCATCGAATGCCCCATCCCAAAGCTTGCGGAGACGGGTGTCGACATTTCCCCGCACATCGGCGAGTTCGACATCTGGTCGTAGCGCTGCTACCAATGCGCGACGACGACGGGAACTGGTCCCAATACGCGCTCCGGGCGGAAGAGTTGCAAGCGTCGCGCCGGATCGGCTTACAACAACGTCGCGTACATCTTCCCGACCAAGAACGGCCACCAGCTCCAAACCACGGGGAAGTTGTGTGGGAAGGTCCTTGGCACTGTGCACCGCAAGGTCGATTCCTCCCGCGAGGAGCGCCTCATGGAGCTCCTTGACAAAGACGCCGCTCCCACCAAGGACCGTGAGCAACGTAGCCCGATCTCGATCGCCAGTCGTGACGATAGGAACGATTGTCCACTGTCGATCAGGAGCGACGCGCATAAGCGCGGCCACGGCCTGTTGCGTTTGGGCGAGAGCGAGCGCGCTACCTCTCGTTCCGACGCGAAGCTCCGTCGCCACGGTCGCTTCTGTATCCTTCCCCGTAGATTTCTCGTCTCTAGGTTCTGCTCGATGTTGTCAAATCTGCTCGAATCTGTTCACCATTTCCTTGTCCCGGGGATTCTACGCCATTCCTTGCCCCTCGACAACCAAGACCGGGTTCTCGATCACTCGCTTCGCTGACTGGGTACAATCCCCACGTGGTAGCGTGATGGAAGCCGAAGGGGGCAGGCGATGGCGCGCAACGTCGTCATCATTGGCGCAGGACCAGGTGGCCTCGCGGCTGCTCGGGCACTGCGCTCATATCTCGATCCCAACGATCGTATCGTTGTCATCGATCGGCACGACGAACAGCGCCTTGGAGTAACGCTCCTCTTGATCATGCGCGGCTGGCGCGAACCCGAGGAAGTCATGATCCGGCCATCGCGCGTGCTCGCTGGCACGGCCGAATTGCTCGTCGCCGAAGCGTTGCAGATTGACTCAACCACGCGACGAGTTGAGACGAGTGTCGGATCCATCACCTACGACGCACTCGTCTTGGCCAGCGGTGCAGAGGTCGTGCCAGAACTGATCCCCGGATTAGCGAGCGCGCTTGAGAACGGCGTCGCTGGCCACTGCTGGACCCTTCCTGCTGCGCTCCAATTGCGTGAGCGTCTCCATTGTTTTCCTGGGGGACGCGTCTTGATCGTTATTGCCCGCCTGCCGTACAAGTGCCCGCCAGCGCCCTACGAGGTCGCCTTGTTGGTCCGTGATCTCGCCGAGGAGCGAGGAATCGGCCAGTCGATTGAAGTGACAGTCGTGACACCCGAGCCGAGCCCGTTGGCCGTCGCTGGCCCCGCTATCGGCGAGCAACTGACCCGCCTGCTCGAGGCCCGTGGAGTGAGCTTGCGCACCGGTGAGCAACTCAGCTCGGTCGATCCACGACACCGTGAGGTCGTTTTCGCCTCCGGCAGCCGAGAACTCTTCGATCTCTTGATTGTCGTGCCACCGCACCGGGCCCCCGCACTGGTTCGAGACGCAGGCCTGGCAGACGGCGATTGGGTTCCGGCGTCGTTAGAAACGATGCGCACGAGTGTCGACGGGATCTGGGCTATCGGGGATGTTGCGGCCGTGCGTATCCGTGAAAACCTGCTCGTACCCAAGGCGGCAGTTTTTGCTCAACAGCAAGCGGAAGTCGCCGCACGCGACATTGCTCGTTGGTTGGGTTACGATGCGCCCGAACCCGAGGTGCGAGCATTCGGTCGCTGCTGGTTCCTCACCGGCCGTGGCATGGCTGGCGCGATCGAAGGCGATTTTCTCGCCGAGCCTCGTCCAGCCGTGACGCTCTCTTCACCCTCACCGGAAGGATTCACGCAGATGGAAGCGGAACTCGCAAGCTGGCTGGCCCAGGATCCCGGTCGCTAAGCTCTTGCGTTGCCGCCGTTTTTACGTTGTGGTCGAGAGCAAACGGTAGAACTCGTCACGCGCCTCGGACGACTCACGAAAGATGCCCAGCATAGCACTGGTGGTCGTCCGAGCGTGTTGCTTCTCCACGCCCCGCATCATCATGCAGAGATGAATTCCGTCCGCAACCACCGCAACGCCTTGCGGTGCCAAGAGATCCTGAATCGCCTGCGCGACTTGCTGGGTGAGACGCTCCTGCACCTGAAGCCGACGAGCATAGAGATCGACGATCCGCGCGAACTTGCTCAAACCAAGGATCTTTCCTTGTGGTAGATATCCGATATGAATATGACCAAAAAATGGCAGAAGATGGTGCTCACACATCGAGTAGAACTCTATTCCCTTCACGACTACCATCGTGTTTTCTTCCACATGAAAGATCGCCCCGTTCACAATCTCTTGCAAATTTTGGCGATACCCCCGGGTGAGGAATGCCCACGCCTCAGCCACACGCTGCGGTGTCCGCTCCAGTCCTTCTCGCTGTGGATCCTCGCCGATCAATTCCAGCCATTCGGCTACCAACTCCTGAAGTCGCGCCAGATCACACGACGTCGTAAAACGGAGTCCTGTGTCTTCAGCCTCGATCACTCGCTCTGGCTGTGTCATTTGAACCGCTCCGAATTTCATCCACAATCGTCGCCGGCCAGACACGCAGGCGCTTGACGAAAGCTGTCACACTGCACGCCCAGCGTGGCACGAGCATACACACGCGCCACACAGTGATCAATTTTGTGTCACACGTGAACACCGCCCCGTCACTCCAGAGCGTCTTCTGAACGAACCTTCCCTGACTATGAGAGCAAATGCCGTGGCCGCTGTAGATTGAGCGACACCAACAAGGGCCCTAGGAAACAGGACTAACTTCATTCGCAGTGAACCAAAGTATTTCTGCTCTAACTCACCCTTTAGCCGGAACCGTTCCAGAGTCACGCCGCCGGTCGCAGTCGACACTGGACGTCCCTACCTCGCACAGCATCAGTCGTTCTCGGGTCGGGAACGGCTCCCAAGAAGCCGACCGCCGATTTCTCTCCGGACCAAAACCCAGCGACCGATGGTCACGACTAGTGGAACGAGGAGTTGACTAAGAACGAAACTCGGATACTGTGCTAGGCGCTGCCGCCACAAGAAGACACCAAGCCAAGCATATTGCGTCGAAAGTCCCAGGTTAGCTCCTGCAAAGGTTACCCAGCGATCCCACCAGCGCTGAGCAACCTCCGCTCGATTTGGATCGCTGCGCGCAGCGAGCGCAAGGAGCTTCGTCTCCAACCATCTGATTGCCTGATCCTGTGGTGCGTAAACAATCCGGTAGATCCAGCGAGTCAAGGCTAGTCCCCAACCGTCCCGATCACTCAACTCGGGACGAAACACCTCTCCCCGTGCTGAGCGGTACAAGTACTCCACGTTGAAGTCCCAGCTGAGCAGCAGCGTCAGAACCGTGAAGGCAGCGAGTGATCGGCAACGTTGCCCTGTTCGAGCGGCCACCGCAGCAAAAAGCGCGAGATTTACGGCTGCATCGAGTTCCGTATCCAGATACCGGCCCAGTTCAGTTTCCTCTCCTCGGAGTCGCGCCAGCTGGCCATCCGCATTGTCAAGAACAGTCACGGCTTGGAGTAACAGCGCAGCAAGCCGATCGGCACCGCGTGCAATCAAGCTGGCGGCGCACAGGCCAAGCACCGCGTGTGCAACAGCAAGGTCAGTTGGTCGTACAGGCGTGCGTAAGAAGCTGCGAGCAACGAGGAAGCCGAGCGGGCGAAACAGCGCGAAGTTGACCAACTCCGGGGCCGGTCGCACCTTCAGACTGCGACGGAACTCAGCGAGCCACGTTCGCATGAACTTCCGCTCGTGTGATCGCTCACTCGCCGTATCCTCGCCCTACCTGAGCCGCCAGTCCAAGTCGCTCCACACCAGTCAATGCGCCTTGGACAAGGAACCCAATATCACTTCCGGCAGTCACGAAGCGGAAACCTTGGGCCGCCCGTCGCAACGCGTCGTCGATGCTATACGCCGCATATCCGGCAATTTTCCCCGTATTCCGGCACGCCTGGAGAACACGCTCGATGGCCCGCTCTTGCCGATCATCCTCTGCTGCTCGCCGCGGATCGATACCAAGCGAAAGCGCGAGGTCCCCGGGGCCGATCCAACAGCCATCGATCCCAGGTACAGAAAGGATTGCCTCAGCGTTCTCGACCGCTTGAGCACTTTCGATCTGCACCGCGACAAATAGTTCCTCGTCGATCCACTCCGGATAGTCCGATCCATAGACACGCGCTCGACCCCAGCCCCAAGACCGTTTGCCGCGAGGTGGAAAGCGGCACGCCTCCGCGACCGCTTGCGCATCCTCCTGCGTGTGGATCAGTGGGACGACGATCCCCAACACGCCGTCGTCGAGCAGCCGACCGATCAACGTGTAATCGTTGCGCGCGACGCGTGCCATGGGGACTGCCCGACCGCAGGAGAGCGCCATCAGCGTCGCAATGATGGTGTCGGATCCGAATGTCCCATGCTGCGTATCAATCAGGATGAAATCGATCCCGCAATTGGCAAGCGCTTCCGCCACCAGCGGTGCACCGAGCTGCAGGGTGTACCCGAACGCCGGTTGTCCGGCAAGCATCTTTCGCTTTGCGGTGTTCTCTCGCATCAACCCCTCCGGTCTGCCAGCAGCCTCGCCCCTCGCCGCTAACACTACCCGATCCCAGCCACGCCGTGAAGAGGGAGTCCAGTGTTGGGGGCAACACCTTCCGTCTGCCTTGCACGAGCACCTGGTAGGTCACACTTGTCGTCAGCTGCCGGTCATTGTAAAATGATTGCGCAAATATGCAAATATCGCGCGAGGACGGCCAATCATGCGCCTTTCGCCACAGCAGCACCGACAGTTCAAGCGAGAGATCTACGGAGAACTCGCCCGTATTGGTCAGGCGATCGCCAATCCTTACCGCCTGGAACTGCTTGAACTCCTAGCCCAAGGGGAACACAGTGTCGAGGAACTCGCGCAGGAACTCCAGCTTCCGCTCCCAGCGACATCCCAACATCTCCGAGTACTACGCGAGGCTCGCTTGGTCACCACTCGACGTGCTGGACGCCACACCTTCTATCGAATCGCCGATCCCAGTGTGCTCGGGCTTCTCCGAGCAGTGCGGACAACGGCAGAGCGACAGCTTGCCGAGGTCACGATGATCATCAAGCGCTACCTTGGTGACCGTTCGACCTACGAACTAGAGACCGATCTTCAAGAGCTCGTCGCCGCCGCAGAGCGCGGGGACATTCTTTTGCTCGACGTCCGACCCGAGCCGGAATATCGTGCCGGTCATTTGCCCGGGGCACAGCTGGTCCCACCTGATCGTTTGGCAGCACTACCAAGTGCGCTCCCACGTGACATCACGGTCGTGGCATACTGCCGTGGTCCCCACTGCGTCTACGCCGATGAGGCAGTAGCGGTCCTACGGGCCGCTGGTTTTCGGGCCTACCGCTTACGGCTGGGTATACCTGATTTCCGATTGCTCGGTCTTCCCATTGTGAGCGAAGAAGCAGCCTGATCCTAAGCTGGGAAGGAGGAACAACCATGGAACCGGCCGATCGCTCCCCAAATGCGGCGGAAATACGACCGGAGGAACTCGTCACTCGCCTCCAGAGTGGTGAGCCCGTCCTCATCCTCGACATCCGTCCCCGAACCGAGCGACAGGAGTGGGCTATCCCGCACAGTCTCTGGATCGACCTGTACGACGCAGCGCAACGAGGTGACTTCCGTCTGCTCGACTCGTTGGCTGTACCCCCGACCTCTCTGGTCGTCGTAGTGTGCGCTGCGGGCCGCACAAGTTCACGCGTTGCCCAAGAGCTCCAACGGCGCGGCATCCGCGCTGCGTCTCTCGCCGGTGGGATGCGAGCCTGGAGTTTGGCGTGGGATATCGCGACACTTCCGATCAGCAGTACTGGTCAGGTGCTGCAAGTACGGCGGCTGGGTAAGGGGTGCCTCTCTTACCTCGTCGTCGACAGTGGTGAGGCTCTCGTTATCGATCCCTCACTCCAGCCCGATGTTTATCTCCAACTCGCAGAAAGCCTTGGAGCAAAGATCGTCGGCGTCCTGGAGACACACGTTCACGCTTGCCACGTGAGTCGCGGTCGGTTGCTCTCTGAGGCAGCAGCAGCTCCCTACCGCATTCCCGCCACCGATCGCGTCCGTTTCGCCTACACCCCAGTGACCGACGGCGATGTGATCACGGTCGGCTCGCTCCAGCTGATTGCCCTCTCCACTCCTGGGCATACATGGGAGAGTACCTGCTACCTCCTTCCCGATCACGCGCTCTTCACTGGCGACACACTGTTCACCGACGGTATCGGGCGTCCCGACCTCAAAGCAGGGGGTGATGAGCGCGCGCGCAAGGCACGTGCGCTGTTCGACTCCTTGCAACGGCTCGGCACGCTCTCCGACTCACTCTGGGTTCTGCCGAGTCACGTTGGAACCCCACTCGCTGTAGGTGAACCACTGGTGGCTGGTCGGCTCCACGAGCTGTACAAGCGCTTTGTTGCGCCGTTCGAGCAGCCGGACCACTTCGTCGAAGCGTTGCTCCAACACCTTCCCCCTCCGCCTCCGAATACTGACCAGATCACCCGCGCGAACGAGCTCGGCGTACCGCCGAGCGAGCTGGCGTCGTTACTGGAACTCGAGGCAGGACCGAACCGCTGTGCAGTCCAGGGAGCATGATGATGGATCTGTTGTCGCGGGTAGCAAGAAACCACAAACGCGAGGCAAACCCGTCGGTTGTCGGCACGGCCCCAATCCGCCTTGGAATCTTGGCCAACTGGCAGCAATTCAGCTTGCTCGTCCTCATCAACGCCTTTGTCGGCGGAATGGTTGGCATTGAGCGCACCGTGCTCCCGCTCATCGCTGAGCAAGAGTTCGGACTCGCCTCTCGGACGGTGCTCCTTGCCTTCGTCTTCAGCTTTGGACTGACCAAGGCACTGACAAACCTCTTTGCGGGTCACCTCAGTGATCGAATCGGGCGAAAAACTGTCCTAGTGGCCGGGTGGCTGATTGGTCTTCCTGCCCCAGTGCTGGTCATCTGGGCTCCAAGCTGGAACTGGATCGTCATCGCTAATATCCTGCTCGGCGTGAATCAAGGACTTTGCTGGTCAACGACTGTCATTATGAAGATCGACCTGGCGGGTCCCCAACGCCGCGGCCTTGCCATGGGGTTGAATGAGGCTTTCGGTTATGGAGCAGTGGCACTCTTTGCGTTCCTGGCCTCAGCCATCGCGGCGAGCACAGCGCTTCGCCCTTATCCTTTCCTGCTCGGTATCGGCATCGCACTTGCGGGACTGCTCCTTTCAACGACACTAGTACGGGAGACACACCACCATGCGCTGCATGAGCAACGCGTCCATCGTCCCCAAACAGCATCGGATAACCTCACCTTTCGCCAGGTACTGGTTCGCACAAGCTGGAAACAACCAACACTCTTCTCGGTCTGTCAGGCCGGCCTCGTCAATAACCTCAACGACGGTGTGGCATGGGGCTTGTTCCCGGTTGTCTTTGCCGCGTCAGGCATGCGACTGGAAACGATCGGTCTCCTCACCGCGCTCTACCCGGCAGTGTGGGGTGTTTCACAACTCGCCACTGGTGCTCTATCGGATCATCTAGGCCGCAAACCACTCATCGTCGGCGGCATGTGGCTGCAAGCGCTCGGCATTGCGCTCGTGCCACTGACGTCCTCACTGAGCATTTGGGCAGGAGCTGCCATACTCCTCGGTCTCGGTACGGCACTGGTCTATCCGACGCTCCTCGCGGCGGTCTCTGACGTCGCTGATCCACACTGGCGTGCCTCAGCGGTCGGCGTGTACCGACTCTGGCGCGACGGGGGATACGCAGTCGGGGCGTTGTTGGCCGGGGGATTGGCCGATCTCCTGGGGCTTTCCACGGCGATCCTTGCCGTGGCGGGACTGACAGCACTCTCCGGCGCAGTTGCGGCCGTACGCATGGCAGAAACGCTCCGTCGCGAGCGCCGCACCCACCCAGGGCTCGCAGCGCCACAATGAGCTGATCGGTCCGCAAGCGCATCCATCCGCGGATACTCATGGGATCAAGCGTCTGGGGTATCACATACCGTGTTCACGCGTAGGGAGGAAAGGACGAGAAACCTGAGTTTCGAGGCCATGCCCACCTTTCGCTTGGAAAGACGCGTGGCACAGCCTGACGTAGCGGCACTGTGTAGCAATCTGCTACAGCGTGTCGCGCCTGTTGCTCGCCACGTTGAATCTACTGGATCGGTAGCCAAGATCGGTTCGTGCGCCTGACGAAGTATCCTCCGGCGCACTCCCGCCTTCGTGCGCAGACGCGCCGCCAAGAACGAGGATTGGAAAACACCGCGATCAGTCGGCAGTTGATCGTCATCTCTGTGGTAAACTCAAATAGTTGTGCACCCCCCACGTGAGGTCGCACGACCGACAAACGATAAACGAGATCTGAGGAGTATTCTGTGAACATGACCATCACCCGACCTGCTCAGCCGAGCGCATTCGCTGCGCTCGGATTGAGTCAACCCTTGCTTGAGGCACTGCGCGACGTCGGCTTCGAACAGCCAATGCCGGTTCAAGCGGAAGCAATCCCTGTACTGCTAGCAGGGCGGGACGCGATAGTACAGGCCCATACTGGTACCGGCAAGACAGCAGCATTCGGGTTGCCGATCTTGCAGCGCCTCGAGCCAAATGGCCGCGGACCACAAGCGCTTGTCCTTGCCCCTACCCGTGAACTCGCGATGCAAGTTGCGGAGGCCATCCATCGTTTCGGCCGGTATCTCGATGCCCGAGTCCTCGCCCTCTATGGTGGTCAACCGATCGAACGTCAGCTCCGGGCTCTTCGCCATCCTGTCGACGTCGTCGTCGGCACTCCGGGGCGCGTCATGGACCATATCCGGCGTGAGACACTTCACCTGGAACAAGTGCGGATCGTTGTTCTCGATGAGGCCGACGAGATGCTCGATATGGGATTCATTGAGGACGTTGAATGGATTCTCGAACGCGTGCCAAGCGAACGCCAGACCGCGCTGTTTTCCGCGACGATCCCGCCACGAATCCGGCAATTGACTCGGCGCTTTCTGCGTAATCCGGTGACCATCGCGGTTCATCCCGAGCGCGTGACGGTACCGCAAATCCAACAGTTTGTGTATGAGGTCACCGCGCACGCGAAGGTCGATGCACTCGCGCGCATTCTCGACTTCGAAGCACCAACCTCGGCCATCGTCTTCGTCCGAACCAAGAGCGGTGCGGACGAACTGGCTCACCGGCTACAGTCACTCGGTTATGCTGCCGAAGCGATCCACGGTGACCTCAGTCAGGCCATGCGTGACCGGGCCATGCAGCGGTTCCGCTCAGGACAAGTCGATCTGCTTATCGCCACCGACGTCGCTGCACGTGGCCTCGATATCCCAAGCGTGAGCCACGTAATCAACTTTGATATCCCTGGAGATCCGGACGCATACGTCCATCGCATCGGCCGCACTGCTCGTGCAGGGGCACCCGGAACCGCAATCACGCTCGTCGAGCCACGCGAGCGCTGGTTGCTCCGTACCATCGAACGCGCCATCGGGAAACGTCTCGTAGTACGTCGCATCCCGACCCGTGAAGAAATTGTGCGACGCCAGCGTGAGTTGCTCGGCGCCTCCCTGGTCGAACTCATCGAGCAGCGCGATCTCACGGCAGGCCGCCTCCTCGTCGATCAGCTGCTGCCATACCACGACGCGAGTGATATCGCCGCTGCAGCGATCACTCTGCTTCTGGAAGAACGCGCAATCGACCCTGAGCGGCTTAGCGAACTCTCGGGTGGCGATCGACCGGAGAAGGGGATGGTTCGGCTCCGCCTGGAACTGGGTCGACGAGACGGCGTGCGTCCCAGCGACATCGTTGGTGCAATCGCCAACGAGGCGAGATTGCCGGGGCGGGAGATCGGGCAAATCGAAATCACGGACCGGTTTACACTCGTTGAAGTTCCGGTCGCAGCGGCAGAACGCGTCATCGCCGCTCTAGCTGGCACTCGCTTGCGTGGTCGCACGGTCACCGTTCGCAGGGTCGATGCCATCGAACAGTGACCGGACTTGCCCGGTTCGGCGCGTATCTGGCAGACTTTGTATGAGAGTCGACGCCCCACGGGCGGTCGTACCGGAGCATTGAACCGGTCGGCTGTCGTGCACGCGAACGGCGCGGTGCCCCGACGCAATCTCAGACCACCAAGATGCGAGCTCCTCGACACACGGGACGCCGTGCCGGTCATTGTCGTGCTGTGGGCAGTCGATTGCCTCGACCAGATGAGGGGAAGGTGAGAATATGGCAGGGCACTCCAAGTGGGCCCAGATCAAGCGGCAGAAGCAAGCAGCCGATTTCCGGAAGGGTCAAATCTTTAGTAAGCTGGCCCGCGAGATCCATGTCGCCGTACGTGAGGGTGGTCCGAATCCGGAGACGAATGTGCGCCTTCGCATGGCGATCGAACGCGCCAAGCGCGAGGGGATGCCAAAGGATACGATTGAGAACGCGATCGCCAAGGCGAGTGGTGCTGCTGGTGGCGCACAGGAATATGAGACGATCGTCTATGAGGGCTACGGTCCTGGTGGTATCGCCATCATGGCGATCGCACTGACTGACAATCGTAATCGGACCGCATCTGTCGTCCGACATACGTTCACGAAGTACGGCGGCTCACTCGGTGAGACCGGTTCGGTGGCTTGGCAGTTCGAAACGCTCGGTCAGATCGTTGTCGCGACCAATGGCCACGACCCCGAAGAGATCGCGCTCGCTGCGATCGACGCTGGTGCGCGTGACTTTGAGGTCGAGGACGATACGGTGATTATCACTACGGAGCCCGACCAGTTGAGCGACGTTGCCGAAAAGCTTCAGCAGGCGGGCTATCAGATCCGACAGGCCGACATCCAGCGTGTCCCGACGACGACGGTCGAGTTGGAAGGCAGCCAGGCACAGAGTGCCTTGAAGCTGCTGGAGGCACTAGAAGACCTCGACGACGTGCAGGAGGTCTACACGAACGCGAGCTTCCCTGCCGAGGTCCGCGGGGCAGTCTGACCGATCGGCTCGGCTGCACAAGACCCGGTGGCATCTTTGTCACCGGGCTTTTCGTTCTGGGGGCTTGTCTCTGCGGGGAAGCTGGGCCGACTTGGAGTGCTCCAAGGGAAGCACCGCGCCGGGTATTGCTGTCCTTGGCTGTGGTTTCCTGAGTGTGCTCCATTTTCAGGCGGCGGCACTTGTCTTCATTGACGTACCAGCAGGAAGGAGACCCTCGCAGTCCCTCACCAAGTAGGCGCCTCCCACTCTGGACTGATACCTACGGAGGGTCTGTCCGATATCTCTGGAGCACAGCGCTACGTCTGTCGTTCTGCATCCCTTTGTGTTCTACTGAGCAGATCGGGGCTCTTCGGACGACTCGTCGACGCAGTTCACCCAACCGTCCTCTCTCTGCAGCATCATAAGGCATGCACCTACAGTTCCGCATGTCCAGGGGGTGACACGATGCTCGTACCTCAAACGCCAGCGTGGGAGCTCGTGGTTAGAGGCTTCGTGATGTACATAATCTTCATCATCCTATTACGTATTTTTGGCAAAAGACAACTTGGCCAGCTGACAATCTTTGACCTCGTTCTTATCCTCCTGAGTGCGAACGCAGTGCAACCCGCAATGACTGGTGTTGACACCTCCTTGACCGGCGGCCTCATCCTCGCCACGACCTTCTTCGTCGCAGACCGAAGTGTGAGCTGGCTTGCACTGCGTGTTCCAGCGATACAGCGACTGCTGGAGCCTCCACCGACAGTTCTTGCACGTGACGGGCGCTGGGATCGGCGTGCACTCCGTCGCGAGATGATCAGTTTGGAAGAAGCACAAGCGGCTCTTCGGCGAGCAGGTCTACAAGATGTTCAGGAAGCTCGCCTTGTCGTCTTAGAATCGGACGGGACCATCTCTGTTGTGCCAAAACGCTGAAAAGCTCGTAGAGCAGCGGACGTCTAGCAACAATACAACGGATCGAAGAACCTGTCTCACAGCGTGTCAGCACGCCGCTCGAACTCGCTCACCGGCTGCGCAACCACGGGGTCCATTCCTAAAGAGCAAAAAGAAGAAACGGGGACCGCCCAATGTCTGAGCGGTCCCCACTGTGAGCGAACGGCACAAGATCAGAAGAGCGCGAGCTCCGTCTGTGGATCGAATGCATGCATGTGCTCAATCTTGACACGGACGGAGGCGAGCTCCCCTGGAGAGAAGTGCAGGTGCGGATCGGCCTTCGCGATCAGGGCACCTGCAGGGCCACGCAGGTGAACCAGGGTCTCTGAACCAAGCGGCTCAACGATTTCCACCGGCAAACGCAATTGCCGGTCTTCACTGACCTGACCCGGCTGGACGATCAAGTCCTCTGGTCGGATCCCTACCAGCACCTCGCGGTTCGCGTATTCAGCTAGTCGACCACGATGCTCCGCCGGCGCTTCGAGCGTGACGTCACCAGCGACCAGCCGCACTGTCCCCTCCCCGGTGACCACACGGGCGGGGAAGATATTCATGGCTGGGCTACCGATAAAGGTCGCGACAAAGAGATTCGCCGGATGGTCATACAGATTCTCAGGTGTATCAAGCTGCTGGAGCACCCCCTGGTTCATGACGGCAATCCGATGCCCCATCGTCATCGCCTCGACCTGGTCGTGCGTGACGTAGATGGTTGTCACACCAAGGCGACGCTGCAGTTTAATCAGCTCGCCGCGGGTCTGCACGCGGAGCTTTGCGTCGAGGTTCGACAACGGCTCGTCCATAAGGAAGACTTGCGGCTCTCGCACAATCGCTCGACCAAGCGCAACACGTTGCCGTTGACCACCGGAGAGCTGGCGTGGCTTCCGATTCAGGAGATCCTGGATGCCTAGCATCTCGGCGACCTCTTTGACGCGCCGATCAATCTCCTGCTTGGGCATCTTCCGGAGCTTCAAACCGAATGCCATATTCTCATAAACAGTCATATGGGGATACAGGGCGTAATTCTGGAAAACCATTGCGATGTCGCGATCCTTCGGCGGGATGTGTGTCACCACGCGGTCACCGATGATAATGTCGCCACTGGTGACTTCCTCGAGACCAGCCAGACAGCGCAACGCAGTGGTCTTCCCACAACCGGATGGACCGACGAGAACGAGGAACTCACCGTCCTTGACTTCGAGGGTCAGATCATTGACCGCGATCACACCATCGAATCGCTTGGTCACATGATCGTAGATCACCTGGGCCATGCGCACCCTCCGTCGTGCACATCTCGCGTTTCCGTCACCGAAGATCGCCCCGGCACTAGTATACGGAAGTTCCGCTTCCTGTCTAGTGACCAGCCTAGCCTTTGACGGCTCCCGCAGTGAGGCCGGAGACGTATTGATCGACAAAGAACATGTATGCGATCGCCACAGGCACTGAACCAAGCATCGCCGCTGCCATGAGCGGCCCCCACTGGAAGACATCGGCTCGGATCAGATCGCTCACTGTACCAACGGGGATCGTCTTCATTTCACCGGAACCCATGAAGACGAGCGCATACAGGAACTCGTTCCACGAAAGCGTGAAGGAGAAGATTCCGGCCGAAAGCACGCCGGGTAGGGCCAGGGGCAAGATGATCCGCCACATTGCTTGGAACCGGCTCGCTCCGTCGATCATCGCGCATTCTTCCAGCTCGCGTGGAATAGTCCGAAAGTAGCCCATCAGGAGCCAGGACGCGAACGGGATCAAGAACGTCGGGTACGTTAAGATCAGCGCCCAATAGGAGTTATAGAGCCCAAAGCGAGCGACCACCTGGCTGAGCGGAATGAACAGCAGGGTCGGTGGGATAAGATACGCGAGGAAGATCGCCGTGCCCGCCAAGTTCCCGCCCCGGAAACGGAATCGTCCTAACGCGTATCCCATCAGGATACTGCTCGTCAATGACAGAAACGTAGCTCCAAAAGTGACCACCGCCGTATTGAGTGCCCAGCGCGGAAAATCGGTGTTGGTCAGCAGATATCGGTAATGCTCCAACGTAAACTGAGTGAGATATAATGGGTTGACTTTCATATTGAGGAGCAGACTATTCGGCTTTAGCGAGATGATAAGCATCCAATAGAACGGAAACAGCAGAAATACAGTAAAGAATGCTAATGGCAGGTAAAGGAGTAAGAGCCGACTGCTCAACCGATTGCTGCCGACCACCTCACGCCTCCTGGGAACGCACGTAGCGCAACAAGATTGCCGAGAGGACCGCTAGGACGGGGAACATGTACAGAGAGATCGCCGCACCGATCCCGAGCTTTCCAGCTCCGCCAATCCCGATCTGCCAAGCATAGGTACCGAAGATGTGCGTGGAGTTTGCCGGTCCACCCTTGGTCAACACATAGACCAGCTGGAAGTCCGCGAAGGTCCAAATGATTGAGAAGAGTGTGGTGATGACGAGAATTCCCTTGATCACTGGCAGCGTCACCGCCAGGAACCGCTGAACGCGGTTGGCACCCTCAATCGCTGCAGCCTCGTGGAGCTCCTGCGGGACCGCTTGCAAGCCCGCCAAGATCGCTACTGCGAAGAACGGGGTTCCTCGCCAGATATTGGCGATACAGAGCGAAATGATTGCATTCGTGCGCGTGCCAAGGAAGGCGATGTTCGACTCAATGAGCCCCCAGTTTTTCAACAACCAGGAGAACGGGCTCAGGACAGCATCGTAGAGCATGAGCCAAGCCAGACTCGAAAGTGCCGTCGGTACGATCCACGGAAGCAACAGTGCCGCCCGCAAGACGTTCCGCATTGGGAAAGCTTGGTTGAGCAAAAGCGCAAGGAGCAAGCCCAGCACGAGCTTAAATGGCACCGTCACAAATCCATAGATAAATGTGTTCATGACCGTCAGGTGGAAAGTCCGGTCTCGCAGCAATTCCGCATAATTCCGAAAGCCAACAAACTCGCCGCTTGGGAGCCCAACCGTCCGGTCGGTGAGGGAAATCCAGATGCCCAAGAAAAACGGATAACTCATGAACAACAAAAGAATCAACCAACCAGGCGACATGAAAAGATACGCGAGGACCGGCTCACTATCGAGCCAATGCCGAATTCGCTCGCGCAGACGGAGCGGCACCGCCCGCGTAACCGTACCGGCCGGAGCAGTCGTCATCGTGGCACCTCGTTACTCACATTGCTGTTAAACCCAGAAGGCGGGAGGAGTGGTGCTGTGCCACTCCTCCCGCCTCGCGCTCAGGCTCCGTAGATCTTTTGGAGCTCGCTGGCACCCCACTGGATCGCCTCTTCCGCGTTCCCTGACTGAATGGCACGCGCGAAGGTGTCGACCACAATGTAGCGGGCGAACGCCTCAGCCGCCTTCTCGTTCCCGAGTCCGGCGTACCCCTTGTTCCGCCCGTACTTGGCTGCCTCGACGTACGGCACGAGCTTCGGATCCGCCTTGTAATACGGATCATTCAAGTAGTATGCCGTTGGCGCCACCTGATATCCCTGCTGAATCTCCAACCACTTCCGGAACTGTTCTGGGGCCGTCCACCATTCGAGGAACGCCTTCGCACCGGCAATATTCTTTGAATACTTCAGGATACCCACCGACCAGCTTCCCAGGTTGTTGAAGCGTCCAGCTGGCCCCTTTGGATAGATGTGGTGGATAATATCTTCGGCGATGTCCGGAGCCTGCTTCTTTGCCGCAATGTAAATACTGCTCCCGTTAAAGGTCCACCCAATCTGTCCCGCCAGGAACGCACGATTGTTCGTCGCATCGTCCCAAGACAGTCCAGTCTCGTCGAACGCCTGCTTCCAGTAACTCAGGAAGAGCTTCATCCCTTCCACGAACTGCGGCTTATTGAAGGCGACGGTCTTGCCATCGGCCTCGACTTCCATCGCCCCATACGCCCACATGAAGGCATAGCAGAACGATGGCGGGTCACCAGTCGAGTGCCCAAATGCCTGGCCGAGCGGCATTCCGTTCTTCTTCATCTCCACGCCAATCTTGAAAAGATCTTCCCACGTATCCGGGGGATTATTTGGATCTGGCCACCCAGCCTTTTGCAATACGCTCTTCCGGAAAACCTGTGCACTGGTCGGCGCACCAATTGGAATGCTCAGCCACTGGTCACCCACAAGAACTGTCTTCTTCACCCAGTCGAAGTAGTCCCCTTCTCCCTTAATACGCTTCTCAACGATGTCGTGAACATCCACCAACGCTTCCTTGTACAGGGAGGGCCAGGTATCCCACATGCCGACAATGTCTGGACCAGCGCCGGCCTGCACTGCTGCGCTAATCTTTGGCTGCAAGTCCGGCCAGTTAATGAAGTCGATCGTCGCCTCGACCCCGGTCTCCTTGCCGAACTCCTGGAGCTGCTGCTTCATCAGATCCTGTGTCTCGGGAACGAAGAACGTCCCAAAGAGGATATTGAGCTTGGTCCCCTTGAGCACCACTGGCGTCGCCGTCGGCGTGGCTGCCGGTGTCGGTGTCGCCGCTGCTGCCGCTGTCGGTGTTGGCTGCTGCGCCGGAGCAGTAGTTGGTGTCGGCTGCGGCGCGGCAGTTGGAGTCGCTTGCTCACGGGCACAGGCCGCCAGCAGCCCGCTCACGACGGGGGCCGCCACTCCCAGCGCGATCCCGCGGACAAGCGCCCGCCGCGAGAGTTTTCCACCCAGCCACCGACCCTCAGTACTGTTGGTCATTGTTCCGACCTCCTCCTCGTACCACGTCCATCCGACCTCGAGTCCTGGTGACGGATGCCCTCGTATCCCTCCGCGTCCGAAATGCCGGACAATCTTCGGAATAACGTGTACACCCGTCTCACCAGAAGCGACTCTGCCGTCAGGCTACGGTATCGCTGTCCCGTCTGTCAAGAGGGCACCCGGCGATCATACGACTAGTCACATTGGGCACGAGATCCTACTATGAAAATGCCTAATCGATCCGATCGGAGGATGATCGATGACACAGCCCGTATGGTCACCGAGCACCTCGGAGTTCGAGCGAAGCCGTCTTCGCCGCTTCTTGGAGCGCACTGGCTGTCAAACTCTTGCCGAGCTCCGCGCACGTGCAGCCCAAGACCCAGCATGGTATTGGGAGGCCGCGGTGAGCGATCTCGGTATCCGCTGGCAGCGGCCGCCCAGCACAGTGCTCGATCTCTCACGTGGTTTGCCTTGGGCAACCTTTTTCCCAGACGCACAGTACAACCACGTCGCCGATCTGCTCGCCCGCTGGGGCACATCCGATCGCCCCGCCCTCCTCTGGGAGGGAGACGATGGTGCAACAGCTGTCCTCACCTATCGCGATCTATCGTCTCTCGTCCCGCGCGTAGCAGGAGCCTTGGCCGAACTCGGCGTCACAGCCGGTGACCGGGTCGGCATCTTTCTGCCGATGCTCCCCGAGACAGCCCTGGTGACGCTCGCACTCGGCTGGCTTGGCGCGATCGCTGTCCCCATCTTCTCCGGCTTCGGTCCAGAGGCTGTCGCTGCTCGCCTGCAAGACGCTGAGGCCACGCTCTTGGTCACCGCGGACGCATTCCCACGCCGAGGACAGCTCGTTCGACTCAAGGAGATTGCTGACCGCGCTCTGGCCCACTGTCCTACCGTGCGTCGCGTCCTGGTGGTACGGCGCAGTGGCACCGACATCCCCTGGACGTCCAACCGTGATCACTGGTGGCACGAACGGCTCGCCGCGGTGAGCGTTCCGCCAGCAGCGACGCTGACCGATGCGACGAGTCCGTACATGCTCATCTACACCTCAGGAACAACCGGCCGTCCGAAGGGGACCGTTCACGTTCAAGCAGGCTTCCCAATCAAGGCGGCACATGACCTCGCTTATTGCTTTGACGTTCAGACCGACGATCGGGTCCTTTGGCTTACCGATCTCGGCTGGATGATGGGTCCCTGGCTCATCCAAGGCACGCTGCTACTTGGCGCAACTGCGGTGCTCTACGAGGGAACCCCCGACTGGCCAACAGCGGACCGCCTCTGGCAACTGGTGGCGCGGCACCGGATCACAGTGCTCGGCCTCACGCCGACGGTCGTGCGCGCGCTCATGGCCCGCAACGCAGCCCCCGAGGAGCGGCACGACCTGAGCAGCCTCCGCGCCTTCGGCTCGACCGGCGAGCCGTGGAACCCAACCCCGTGGTGGTGGCTGTTCGAGACAGTCGGTGCCCGACTGCGCCCCATCATCAACTACTCCGGCGGCACCGAGATCGGGGGTGGAATCGTCGGTTGTACAACGATCGAGCCGCAGGCTCCCTGTGCGTTCACTGGTCCAGTGCCTGGTATGGCTGCCGACGTTGTCGATGAGACCGGTCGATCCGTCCGTGGTCGAGTGGGTGAACTAGTTGTTCGCCAACCCTGGGTCGGCATGACCGCGGGTTTCTGGCGCGATCCAGACCGGTATTTAGCCACCTACTGGTCGCGCTGGCCGCACCTTTGGGTGCACGGCGATTGGGCCCTCGTTGACGATAGCGGCTTCTGGTATATCCTCGGCCGATCCGACGACACACTCAAGATCGCAGGCAAACGACTGGGCCCAGCCGAGGTGGAATCCGTAGCGGTCGCACATCCGGCCGTCCAAGAGGCCGCTGCAATTGGCATCCCGGACCCCGTCAAGGGTGAGGCGCTCGTCGTCTTTTGTATTCTCCGGCGTGGCTCCGAGCCGAGCGAACAGCTGGCTCAGGAAATACAGGACCTCATCGCGCGCGAACTTGGGAAGCCGCTGCGACCGCAGCGCGTCCATTTTGTGAGCGATCTCCCTCGCACCCGAAACGCCAAGATCATGCGCCGCGTTGTCCGCGCGGCTTACCTTGGCCTGGATCCTGGCGACCTTTCGGCTCTTGAGAATCCCGCAGCGGTGGACGAACTTGTTGCCCTTGGATCGGCAATACGTGCCGACACGGTAGCACACGACGGCGCGGAGAGGGACGGTCTATGACTGAGCGACCTCCAACACTGGTCCGCATTCGTCCGAAGGGACTCCAACGTCTGCTCCTCAAGTTACCCGCGTATCTCTATCGAGGTCCGCTCGCCTCCCTCCTTGCCTGGCGCTGTGTTGTCCTGCTCACAACGATTGGCCGTAAGACAAACCTCCCTCGGCGCACTGCACTGAGCGCCATGAGGGTGGACGACCGCTTCATCGTCTTCGCGGGCCTCGCGGGCATTCGCGCGGATTGGTATCGCAACATCCTCGCGAACCCGGAGATCATCGTGCGTTATGGGCACCGCTGCTGGCGCGCACGAGCGCAGGTCGTCCTCGATCCAGCGCAGCGCCGCGCCTTCATGGAGCGGATGGCGACGTACTCTCGTCGCTGCGGCCCACCCCGCCCCACCCGACCGCTTCTACGGCTTCTCCGGATCTTCGACTATGACGCTGAGATCGCTTTCGCGCTCGCGCATGCCGAAGAACTCCCTGTCGTCGAGATTGTCCCGCACACCGCTCTTCCTCGCTGTTGATGCCGACGGAGGACACCGAGCTCGGTGCGATAAGATTGAGAGCCGGTTCCGTCCTGGCCGACCGGCTCATCCGTTCGGGATGACCCGCTTCCGGAGGGTATCGAGATGACCAATCCACTCCGCCAACTCGCAGCATATGGACAGAGCTTCTGGCTCGACTTTCTGAGCCGTCCTTTGATCACCTCAGGGGAACTCGCGCGTCTCATTGAAGATGACGGTCTTCGTGGCGTGACCTCCAACCCGACTATCTTCGACAAGGCGATCAGCAGCACCGACGAATACGATGAGGAGATTGCGGAGCTGGCTGCACGCGGGCTCTCCGACGAAACGATCTTTGAGGAACTCGCCGTCCACGATGTCCAGAAGGCCTGCGATCTGCTCCTCCTCGTTTACGAGGCTTCCGAGGGACAAGACGGCTTCGTCTCGCTCGAACTTCCCCCTGCACTCGCTGACGATACCGAACGCACGATTGCCGAAGCACGGCGACTCTTTGCGAAGATTGATCGTCCCAACGCTATGATCAAGGTACCTGGCACACCAGCTGGAATCCCCGCGATCGAGCAACTGATCGCTGATGGCGTCAACGTGAACGTCACGCTCCTCTTCTCACTACAGAATTATGAGCAGGTGATGGAGGCATATCTCCGCGGCATCGAGCGTCGGATCGCCGAAGGCCTGGCAGTCGACCGTATCGCTTCTGTCGCGAGTTTCTTCGTCTCCCGCGTCGACACCGAGATCGACCGGCGTCTCGATGCGCTTCTTGCTCGCACGGAGGACGCAGCGCAGCGCGCCCTTATTGAGTCCCTCAAAGGGAAGGCCGCCATTGCCAACGCCAAGCTTGCCTACCAGCGCTTCAAGCGCATCTTTCTTGAGGGCGAACGGTTCGCTCAACTACGCCAACACGGTGCTCGGATTCAGCGTCCGCTCTGGGCAAGCACAAGTACGAAGAACCCCGCCTATAGCGACGTCATGTACGTTGAACACCTCATCGGCCCCTATACCGTGCAGACAATGGCACCAGTCACGGTGGAGGCCTATCGCGACCATGGCCAGCCTCGCCCGAACACGGTGGAAGAAGGCATCGACGAGGCCGAACGCGTCTTGCAGCAACTTGCCGAACTCGGTATTTCCTATGAAGAAGTTACGACCCAACTCCAGCGCGAAGGGGTGCGCCTCTTCCAGGAATCCTACGACAGTGTGCTACGCCGCATCGCTGATCGGCGACGCAGTCTCATTGCGGCGAGCGAGCGCCGCGGAAGTTCGGTCGGCGTCTACGCCCCGGATATCGACCGGACTATTGCTGAACTCCTCGCCGCTGACGCGGTCGAGCGCGTCTGGCGACGCGACGCGCGACTGTGGACTGATGATCCTGATCGACAACGGGCGATCGAGCAGCGACTCGGCTGGCTGACAGTCCACGAACAAATGCGTGAACATCTTCCAGAGCTCATTGCCCTGCGCGACGAGGTGCGTGCGCGCAAGTTCTCGCACGCACTCTTACTTGGCATGGGTGGGAGCAGTCTTGCACCAGAAGTATTCCAACGAGTGCTCGGCAATGACGTGGAGCATCCCGAACTGCTTGTTCTCGACACAACCAATCCGGACACGATCAAGCGTTATCGTACCCAGCTCGATCTCGCTCGCACCCTTATCATCGTAAGTTCGAAGTCCGGCACCACGATCGAGACGAGTAGTTTGGCAGCGTACTGGTTCAGTGAACTCGAACGGGAACTCGGTGACCGCGCTGGGCAACATGTCATCGTCATCACCGACCCTGGCACGCCGCTCGAGGCGTGGGGGCGTAGCCACCGTGTCTGGCGGATCTTCCGTAATCCTCCAGACATTGGCGGCCGTTATAGCGCGCTGTCATTCTTCGGGCTTGTTCCCGCGGCGGTCATCGGCCTTCCCATCGAGGCACTGTTGGACCGTCTGCCACCGATGGCCGAACGCCTGAAACGCTCAAACGTCGATAATCCCGGCTTGTGGCTCGGCGCCGCACTCGCGACGCTGGCCCAACTCGGGCGGGACAAGGTGACTTTCCTGCTTGAGCCCGCCGTTGCGCCTTTCGGCGACTGGCTCGAACAGCTTCTGGCCGAGAGCACTGGCAAGCAGGGAACCGGACTTGTCCCGATCGTGCACGAGCCGCACCTCGCTCCCGAACACTATGGAACCGATCGTGTATTCATCGGGATCGATCTCGCTCTTCAACCGTACCAGCCAATTGAGGCGCTGCTCAAGGCCACTGAAACCCTTGGCCATCCCGTGTTGCGCACACAACTCTGGAACCTCTGGGAACTCGGCGCAGAAATGCTGCGCTGGGAATTCGCGACGGCAATCGCGGGTCGAGTACTAGGAATCGACCCCTTCGACGAGCCAGATGTTCGCGCCAGTAAGGACCGCACGGCCGCGCTCTTAGACGGTTATCGCCGCACAGGTGAACTTGTTCGGCCACCGGTTTCGCTTGTCGATGGGCCTCTTGCTGTAGCCGGCACCACTGCCTCC